>Ga0068871_100000409_pt1 | contig 29690 bp, 20 predicted proteins | sample KBSMisM72_FD_72750 | JGI IMG/M metagenome (GOLD analysis project Ga0068871, IMG submission 72750) | Miscanthus rhizosphere microbial communities from Kellogg Biological Station, Michigan, USA - KBS Miscanthus M7-2 | ecosystem: Host-associated > Plants > Roots > Rhizosphere > Soil ...
CACATGCTGATCGATGATCGCCACGCCCTCATCGTCGATGGCGATGATGAACGTATCCCTGAACTGCCCGAGAGGGATCATGGGCTTGATCAGAGGTTCTCGGGGTTCGAGAGGTTCGAGAGGTTCGCGGGGTTCCAGAGGTTCGCGGACCGGATTCGGCAGCCACCGATTCGGATAGACGCCGCTCGAGAGGACGCCTGGCAACGAGACGGTGCCTGGCTGCGGTGCGACGGCGATTTCGGGCCGCAGCTGCAGTTGCGGCACGCCGCCCTGGCCGAGCGCGTCCATGAGTGCGCGGCGGACGACTTCGTGCACGAGCGACTGTTCGCGGAAACGCACCTCCGCCTTCGTCGGATGCACGTTCACGTCGACCGCCTCGTGCGACATCTCGATGAACAGATGCACCTCGGGACTGCGCTCCTTGATCGACGCGATGCTGTAGGCGTCGATGATCGCGTGTGCGATTGTCCGATCCTTGACGATGCGGCGGTTGACGAAGATGTTCTGCGGACCGCGCGTCGGCCCCTGGTCGGCCAGCGCCGCAACGTAGCCCGTCAAGCGAACGCCTCCAGCGTCCTTGCCGACCTCCAGCAGATCCGCTCGTTCACCGTACAGTTGGAACAACCGATCGCGCATCGACACGGACGGTGGACACTGAAGCACCGTTCGCCCGGCGCTCGTGAGCGTGAATCCGATCGACGGATGCGCGAGGGCCAGCTGCGTGACCACGCGCGAGACCTGCGCGCTCTCGGCGCCGTCCGACTTCAGGAATTTCCGCCGCGCCGGCAGGTTGTAGAAGATGTCGTTGACCTCCACGCGCGTGCCTTCAGGCGCGCCGACTTCGGCGACCGACGCAACGGCGCCGCCGTTCACGCGGATTTCGGTCCCGCTCTGCTGTCCCCGCGCGCGCGTCCGCAGGACGAAATGCGACACCGACGCAATCGACGGCAGCGCCTCGCCTCGAAACCCCATCGTCGCGATCGCCGCCAAATCGTCGGCGCGGCGTATCTTGCTCGTCGCGTGCCTCTCGAGCGACAGACGGGCGTCCTCCGGCTCCATCCCTTCCCCATCGTCGTCCACGCGGACCTGCTTCTTGCCTCCGAGCTCGATGTGGATGGTGATGCGTGCAGCGCCGGCGTCGATGGCGTTCTCGACGAGCTCCTTCACGATCGAGGCGGGACGTTCGACGACTTCGCCCGCGGCGATTTGGTTGGCGAGGTCCGCCGGCAGGCGGTTGATCTTGCCCACGCTACATCCAGCGGCGGCCGGCCAAATGCGCGGCAGCCGTCAGCAGCCCGGCGAGGCGGTGATCGAGCGCGTGCATGCCGTCGGAGAGCCGAATCAGCCGATCGCGGACGTGCCGGAAGCGGAAGGACATCTCGGCGCTGAGGTCGACGACTTCGTTTCGAACGAGACGGTCGAGCGCTTCGCGCTGGCGCGAGATCCGCTGCGTGGACGCGAACACGTCGCGGCGGGCGTCGAGGATTTCCGTCACCAAGTCGGCGTTCGCCTTCTCGATCAGCCGCTTCTCGAGCGTGTTCACCCAGGCCGTCAGCTTGTCCGTCAACGGCATCAACCCGATCGTTGCGCCGTCGACGAGCCGATGGAACATCGCGACTGGACCTTCGGCGAACGCCTTGCCGCCGTGGCGCACGCTGTCCATCAGGTCGTTGATGGTTTTCGACTCGCGCCAATGCACGCTGACGAGATAGTGCGGGCCGACGAAAAACGAGACGTCGGCGTCGGGGCCGGCCACAGCGGCGAACAGATAGCCGTCATAGGCTTCGATTTTCGGCGACTGCGTCTGCGCCACCGCGTCGTCCACGGCAAGACGATGAAACGAGAACGTGTCGGTGAGCACGAGCGACTCTGGAATCGACGGCGCGGAGAGATCCACCCACAGATACACCGGGCCGCCCGGACTGAGCCAGGTGCGGTCGATGCTGGTGACCTGCTCGGTCCGGCCGTCGCGGTGGACGAAGATGGTGTTCATGACCAGGGCTCAGGGCTGAAGGGCTGAGGGCTGATGCCCAGCCAGCCCTCAGCCCTTCGCCTTTAGCCCTTCGTTTTCGCAGCGAGCGCGGCTTGAGCAGCAGCGAGGCGCGCCACCGGTACGCGGAACGGCGACGCGCTGACGTAGTCGAGACCCACCTTCTCGAAGAACTGGATCGAGTCGGGGTCGCCGCCGTGTTCGCCGCAGATGCCGAGCTTGATGTCCTTCCTCGTGCTGCGCCCTTTGGTGACCGCCATCTCGACGAGCTGGCCGACGCCGGTCGTGTCGATCGTCGCGAACGGGTTCTTCTTCACGATCTCGAGCTCGGCGTAGTGTGGCAGGAACGATCCCGAGTCGTCGCGAGACATGCCGAGGCCGGTCTGCGTCAGGTCGTTCGTGCCGAAGCTGAAGAACTCGGCCGAGTGCGCGATCTCGTCGGCGGTCAGCGCACCGCGCGGGACTTCGATCATCGTGCCGACCATGTAAGTGAGCTTCGCCTTGCGCTCCGCCTGGACGTCCTTCGCGACGCGATGGACGACCTCGAGCTGCAGGTCGAGCTCCTTCTTGAAGCCCACGAGCGGAATCATGATCTCGGGCCGCACCTTGATGCCTTCCGCTTGCACGATCGCCGCAGCCTCGAAGACGGCGCGCGCCTGCATTTCTGAAATCTCCGGGAAGTCGATGCCGAGACGGCAGCCGCGGAGCCCGAGCATCGGGTTGAACTCGTGCAGCTGTTCGACGCGCGTGTGGATCTTCTCGGCGGGGATGCCCATTTTCTTCGAGAGATCCTTCTGCTGTTCCGGCGTGTGCGGCAGGAACTCGTGCAGCGGCGGGTCGAGGAAGCGAATGGTCGCGGGCAGCCCTTTGAGCGCGCGGAAGATGCCGGCGAAGTCGTCGCGCTGGTACGGCAGCAGCTTCGCGAGCGCCGCCTTCCGTGCCTCGAGCGTGTCGGCGAGAATCATCTCGCGCATCGCGTCGATCCGGTTGCCCTCGAAGAACATGTGCTCGGTGCGGCAGAGGCCGATGCCGACGGCGCCGAACGCCATCGCGTTCTGGGTCTGCTCGGGCGTGTCGGCGTTGGTGCGCACCGACATCCGCGTCGCCTGATCGCACCACTTCATCAGCTGCTGAAAGCTCTTGAACTTCTCGGTCTTCTTGGCGGCGGCGTCGTTCTCGATGAGACCGGCGACGATTTCCGACGCGCCAGTCGCCAACCGTCCTGCGTACACTTTGCCGGCCGTCCCGTCAATCGACAGCCACTCGCCTTCCTTGAACGTCTTGCCGTCCACCTTCACCGTCCGCGCCTGGTAGTCGATGTCGAGTGCCGACGCGCCGCAGACGCACACCTTGCCCATCTGCCGAGCGACCAGCGCCGCGTGCGATGACACGCCGCCACGCGCCGTGAGAATGCCTTCGGCCGCGATCATGCCTCGCAGATCTTCGGGCGACGTCTCCACGCGAACGAGCAGCACCTGCTCTTTGCGGTTCGCGGCGTCGACGGCGCGGTTCGCGTTCAGATAAATCTGCCCAGACGCCGCGCCAGGCCCGGCGGGCAATCCCGTCGCGATGACCTTCGCCTTCTTGGCCTCGTTGGCATCGAACACGGGCGCCAGCAGTTGATCGAGCTGGTCGGCCGGGTTGCGCATCACCGCGGTCTTCCAGTCGATCAGCTTCTCCTTCTGCATATCCATCGAGAACTTGAGCGCCGCCATCGCGGTCCGTTTGCCGTTGCGCGTCTGCAGCATGTAGACCGTGCCGTCCTCGATGGTGAACTCGAAGTCCTGCACGTCTTTGAAATGCTTCTCCAGCGTCTGTCGAATTCGCTCGAGCTCGTGATACGCCTTCGGCAGGTGCCGCTTCAGCTGCGCGACGGGCTCTGGCGTCCTGACGCCGGCAACGACGTCCTCGCCCTGCGCGTTGATCAGGAACTCGCCGTAGAACTCCTTCACGCCGTTGGCGGGATTGCGCGTGAACGCCACACCCGAGCCCGATTGATCGCCGGTATTCCCGTAGACCATCGCCTGCACGTTGACGGCCGTTCCCCACTCGGAGGGGATGTTGTACTTGCGGCGATAGACCATCGCCCGATCGTTCATCCACGATCCGAACACCGCACCGACGGCGCCCATCAACTGATCCCACGGCGAGGCTGGGAAGTCTTTGCCCGCGCGCTCCTTGACCAACGCTTTGAACCGCTTCACGAGTTCCTTCAAGTCGTCGGTGCTGAGCTTCGTGTCGTCGATGTCCTGGTGATAGCGCTGGTCTTTCAGCAAGTGAATGACGGTCTCAAAGGGCTCGTGGTCTTCGTCCTCGCGTTTCTGCACGCCGAGGACGACGTCGCCGTACATCTGAACGAAGCGGCGATAGCAGTCCCACGCGAAGCGCGGGTTGCCGGTTTTCTTCGCGAGCCCCTCCACGGTCTCGTCGTTGAGGCCGAGATTGAGAATCGTGTCCATCATGCCGGGCATGGAATCGCGCGCGCCGGAGCGGACCGAGACGAGCAGCGGGTTCTTGACGTCGCCGAACGTCTTGCCTGTGATCCGCTCGATCGACGCCAGCCCCGCTTGCATCTGCGCCTTGAGCGACGGCGGATACGTCCGCTTGTGCCCGTAGTAATACGTGCACACCTCGGTCGTGATCGTGAACCCTGGAGGCACCGGCAATCCAATGCGGCACATCTCGGCAAGCCCCGCGCCTTTGCCGCCGAGCAGCGGCTTCATGCCGCCGTTGCCGTCCGCCTTGCCGCCGCCGAAGAGATAAACGTGCTTTCCCGCCTTGCCGCTCGCGCTCGTTTTCTTCGCCATGTCCGTCCGCTGTATGTAGGTGATGTGGTGAATTGTGGCGTCACTCCGACGCCATCTCAGAAATATCCGCGATTTGCGTAATCGTTTCGCGCAACATCGTCAGCAACGCCAAGCGGTCCTTCCGCAACTGCGCGTCGTCGGTCATCACGAGGACGTCCGTAAAGAACCTGTCCACGGGGTCGCGAAGCCCGACGATGATTTTCATGGCGTCGCCGAATTGTTCGCGACTCTTGGCTTGCGCGATCTGCGGCCAGCGCTGATCGATTTCCGCAGCCAGTGCCACTTCCGCCGGTTCTTTCAAGCGACCACGGACCTCGGCCAGCTGCGCTCCCCCGTCGCGTTGATCTTTGGTGATGTTCTTCACGCGTTTCAAAAGCGCCGCGAGGGCGGCAAACTGTTCCGACCCGCGTTCGCGCGACAGCGCTTCGATTCTTTTCAATGCGCCATGGGGCGTCTTCCAGAACGCGGCGACCGCACGCGCTTCGTCCGGACGATAGCCACGTCGTTCGAAGATGTGTGTGACGCGCTCCGCCAGAAAGTCCGACAGCAGGGCGCGCCAGTTCTCCGAGGTGACGTTGAGGTTCGAATAGCCCTCGAACGCGTGCTCGAGCAACTGATCGACGCCTGGAGCCAACTCAGCCGCGAACAGACCGCGTTGATCGATCAGAATCTTCATTGCGCCCTGGGCAGCGCGACGCAACCCGTACGGATCGCGCGATCCCGTCGGCTTTTCGCCAGCCGCGAACAGCCCCACGAGCGTGTCGAACTTGTCCGCAAGTGACACGGCGGCCCACGTCAGCGCTGCCTTTCCGAGCTGCTTCTCGGTCGGTGGTGCGTCGACCTCGACCCCGTGCGGCAAGTAATGGTGATAGATCGCTTTCCAGACCGCGTCAGGCTGCCCTTCCGCACGAGCGTACACGCCGCCCATGATGCCCTGCAGCTCCGGAAACTCCCGAACCATGTCGGTCGCAAGATCGGTCTTGGCGAGGCGGGCGGCGAGTGCGGCCTGGTTCGCGAGATCGTCGGGTGCGGCGAATCCGTCCTTGGCGATCCAGCGAGCGAGCGTCTCGATCCGCGTGGCCTTGTCTTTGTAGCTCCCGAGCTTCTTGTGAAACACGAGCGTCGACAGCCGTTCGATGCGCGACTCGAGCGACAGCTTGCGATCGGCTTCCCAGAAAAACCGCGCGTCGCGAAGACGCGCCGTGACGACGCGTTCGGCGTTGCGCGCGATGCTGCGCTCGTTGTCGGGCTCGGTGTTGATGACGGCGAGGAACGCTTCCTTCAGCTTCCCGTCCTCGCCTTCCACCGGAAAGTAATGCTGATGGTGAATCAGCGTCGTCGTCAGCACCTCTTCCGGCAGCTCGAGGAACTCGCGCGCGAAGGTCCCGGCGATGACGGACGGATATTCCACCAGGTCGGGGACCTCCTCGAGCAGACCTGAGTTCTGATGCACGACGCGGCTGACGCGGCCCTGCAGCCGCTGCGCTTTGGCGTCGAGCTCGCGCGCGATCTTGTTGTGCCGCTCGCTGCGCTCGATGATCACGAAGTTCTCGAGCAGGCGGTTGCGATAGTCGTCGAACGAGCGGACCTTGATCGAGCGTCCTGCCCGGCCGCTCGTCGTCAGAAAACGATGGCCGTAGGTCGACGCGCCGGTGTTGATCTCCTGCACCTGACCGCTCTGCGCCGCCGACGTGCGCGAGATCGTAAACGGCACGACGCGGCCGCCGTACGTGTACAAGATCCAGCGAATCGGCCGTCCGAAGAGCAGCTCGCCCTTGCCGTCTTCGAGCATCGCGTCCCAGTGCATCATCTTCGGAAACGGCAGCCCTCGGAGCGTGCCGCCGAGCACGTCGGGCAACACGTCGACGGCCGCCTTCCCACGGAGCTTCTTGCGAAAGGCGACGTAGAGGCCTTTCGGCGTCTCGATCCTCTCGAGCATCGGCGCGTCGACACCCTGCTTGGCCGCGAATCCGGCGATCGCCGCTTCAGGTGCGGACGCCGGTGGTCCCGTGATCAGCTCTTCGAAATCGACTTGCCGCTCGGGAATCCGCGCGATGCGGACCATGAGCCGCCGCGGCGTGCTGTAGGTTTCGACGGGCGTCTCTGGCGCGAGACGCCGTTCGCGCAGCTGCGCCGCCAACACTTCGCCCACTTGATTCGTGAGCGACGGCAGCCAGCTCGCCGGAATCTCTTCGCACCCGAGTTCGAGCAGCAGTTCGCGGTCCACCGCTAGAGCCCCACCGCATTCGCCGCGACGGCGGACGTCGTCTGCTCGACGTACGCCTTGGCGACGCCGAGCGCCAGCTTCCGGATGTTGAGAATGAACGCCGTCCGTTCGGTGACGCCGATGCTGTTGCTCGCGTCGAGGATGTTGAACAGATGCGAGCACTTCAGCGTGTGCTCGAGCGCGGGCACGACGAGGCCGGCATTCAGCAGCGCCTGCGCGAGCTTGTAGTTGTCCTCGTAGAGGCGTCGATGAAGCGCGGCGAAGGTGTCACCGGCGGGCAATTCGATGTCGACGTTGAACGCGTACTTCGATTGTTCGACTTCGTCCCGATAACGCACCTCGGAGTACTTCACGCCAGGCGCCCATTCGAGGTCGAAGATGCTGTCGACTTTCTGCAGCACCATGGCGATGCGCTCGAGGCCGTAGGTCAGCTCCACGGCAATCGGCGACAGCTCGACGCCTCCGGCCTGCTGAAAGTACGTGAACTGCGTGATTTCCATGCCGTCGAACAGCACCTGCCAGCCGATGCCCCATGCGCCAAGCGTCGGCGACTCCCAGTTGTCTTCCTCGAATCGGATGTCATGCTGACGCGGGTTGATGCCGCAGGCCTCGAGACTCTCGAGGTAGATTCCCTGCACGTCGTCCGGCGACGGCTTGAGGATCACCTGGAACTGGTGGTGCTTGAACAGGCGGTTCGGGTTCTCGCCGAACCGGCCGTCCGCGGGACGGCGCGACGGCTGCACGTACGCGACGTTCCAGTGCGCGGGGCCGAGCACGCGCAGGAACGTCTCCGGATGCATCGTGCCGGCGCCGACCTCCACGTCGAGCGGCTGCTGCAGCGCACACCCGCGCGAGGCCCAGAACTCCGACAGCTTGAGAATCAGACTCTGAAATGTCATCGACCCACGGTCATCGCCGTATCTCGCGCAGCACGCGCACCGACTTCAAGTCTTTCTCGAGATGCATCGCGATCAGCTCGCGATGCGCCGACTCGATTTCCTTCAGCGCCCGCTGCGGCACGACCACGCCGGCCAGCGCAAACGGGCTGGAGGAGCGCGCCGTCTCGAGGAACGCCTTCGCTTCAGACGACATGCGGCGCTCGTGGTCGTACACGCCCTGCAGCCGCAGCAGCCAGTACTCGAAATACCTCGCCAGCGGCTCGATGGGCACGCCAGCGGCCATCGCGTCGATCACCGACGAGCCCAACCGGAACAGCGGCTCGTTCGGATCGTCGTGCTGCGCCCATTCGTCGATCAACTCCGCGAAGTAGCCGACGTAGCCGAGCGCCTCGCCGTGGGCGGCCGCCAGCGGCGACCGCAGCGGCTCGACGTAATCGAGCCGGACCAGGTCGCGCCGCTCGCGCTCCACGTAACCGACGCGCCCCGTCGTCATCGGCTCGAGCGCGCCGCCGAACCGCCGCCTGCTCTGACGCGCGTTCTTCGCGACGCCGCGCTTCTTCCCGCGATCGCGCGTGAGGAACACGACGATCCGATCCGACTCACCGAGCTTGTACGTGCGTAAAATCAACGCGTCGGTGGTATAGAGCGGCATTCAGGGCGGAACACGATCGTACTACAAGTTGTCCTTAGTACTTGGTGCTTGGTGCTTGGTCCGTCCTTCGTCCTGGGTCCGTCCTTGGTCCTTGGTCCTTCGTCCGCGTGGACAGCGCACCGAGGACTGAGGACGGACCAAGCACCGAGGCCCAAGTCCTGAGGACGACTACGTTTTATCACCTAGTCCGATCTCGCCCAGCACCCGGTCGTCCTCGCGCCACTCCGCCTTCACGCGGACGTGGAGATCGAGATAGACCTTCGTCTCGAAAAACCGCTCGAGCTCTTCCCGTGCGGCCGTGCCTATCTTCTTGATCATGTCGCCGCCGTGCCCGACGACGATCGGCTTGTGCGACTCCCGTTCGACGACGATCGTGCAATACAAGCGCAGCAAAGTCGACGTGCCGGTCGGCTCTTCGAACCGGTCGACGATGACGGCGCTCGAAAACGGGATTTCGGCGTGGGTGAACTGCAGCAGCTTCTCGCGCACGATCTCGGCGGCGAAGAACCGCTCCGGCTGGTCCGTGAGGTAGTCGGCCGGGTACAACGCCTCGCCCTCAGGCAGCCTGTCGAGGATGACCCGCTCGAGCCGATCGACGTTCACGCCGGTCGCGGCCGAAATGGGGACAATCTCGGCGAACGTGCCGCCGGCCGCATATCGTTCGATGATCGGCAGCAGCCGGTTCTTCTTCATCAGGTCGATCTTGTTCAAAAGGAGCAGCACCGGCGCCTTCGCGTCCTTCACGAGATCGAACACAAACTGATCGCCCTTCCCCGCGGGTTCGTTCGCATCCACGACGAGGCCGAGCACGTCCACTTCGCGAATCGTGTCGAGGGCGGCATCGACCATCCGCACGTTCATGCGGTGCAGCGGCCGATGAATGCCAGGTGTGTCGAGGAACACGACCTGCGCGTCAGGATAGTTCTTGACGCCGAGGATCCGCGTCCTCGTCGTCTGAGGTTTGTCCGACACGATCGCCAGCTTGGTTCCGACGAGCCGGTTGAGCAGCGTCGACTTGCCGGCGTTTGGACGGCCGATGAACGACACGAAGCCGGACTTCATTCCTCTGCGGGCTCCTCTGGTGCGGCCTCGGCCTTCGTCATCCGCACCTTCGTGATTCTCCTGCGCTCGGCGTCGAGCACCTCGACGCTGAGGCCGTCGATCTCGAAATGCTCGCCCACCGTCGGCACGCGTCCGATGCGGGCGAGAAGATAACCGCCGACCGTCTCGAACCCTTCGCGTTCGATATCGACATCGAGCTGCTGCGCGACGGCGTCGATGTCGACTTTGCCGCTGAACACGAAACGGCCGTGGCCTTCGTCGACCACCGAGTCGGACTCGACGTCGTACTCGTCGCGTATCTCGCCGACGATCTCCTCGAGCAGATCTTCGAGTGTCACCAGCCCGGCGGTGCCGCCGTACTCGTCGACGACAATCGCGCATTGCGTCTGCTGAATCTGGAACTGCCTGAGCAGCTCGGGCACCTGCTTCGTTTCAGGCACGACCGTCGCCGGACGGATGAGCGGCGCGATGGGACGCGCGTCGTCCGTTGCGCCGAGGGCGACGACGTCCTTGATGAACACGAACCCGGCGATGTTGTCGAGGCTCTCTTTGAACACCGGAAAGCGCGAATACTCCTGTTCGCGAAAGAGCGCGCGCCAGTCAGCGATCGTCGCGGTCTCGGGAATCGCGACGATGTCGGGCCGCGGCGTCATCACCTCGCGTACGAGCGTGTCGCCGAAGTCGACGATGTTCTGAAGCAGCCGCCGGTCTTCTTCGCCCACCTCTTGTTCGTGTTCCCCGTTGTTCGGAGGCGGCGTCGCCTGAACGGCGTCCGCCGGCGGAGCCGCCTCGGCGGCCGTCGCGATCGGCACAGCCGGCCCGCGGACGATCATTCGCCGGGCGATCCAGCGCGTCAGCGGCGCGAGGGCGCGCGTGACGGGCACGAACGTGGGCAACAGCAGGTCGAGCGCGTGCCCGGGGTCGCGGCGAATGATCACCAGCGGAATCAGGAGCTCGCAGAAGATCACGAACACCAGCACGCTCACCACGATGAGCGTCAGCTTGTGCGCGGCGCCGACGCCGATCACATCTGCAATCAGCACGGTGGCCGCCGCCGTGACCGCGCCGAGCAACAGACGGAGCGGGATCAACAGCAGGAGCGGTTCGTCGAGGAACGTCGCGAGCGCGTCGGGGCGATCGCTTCGTTCGGCGGCGAGCCGCAGCGATAGCCGCATGAGCGCGCTGAACGCTGCTTCGAGCGCGCCGAGATAGATTGCGGCAAGGCCGAGGAGAAAGAGCTCGAGAGGAATCATCTCGACCGGTCGATCAGCCCCTCGCGCAGCCCGCCTTTACGGCGGAGCTTCCGCTCGACACGCTGCATGCGCCCGTCATCGTGTTCATGATCGTACCCCAGCAAGTGCAGCAGACCATGTAAAGCGAGCACCCGCCACTCGGTCGCCTCGGAATGTCCGGCGGCTCTCGCCTGACGGCGCGCAACACCGCGAGCGATGGCGATTTCGCCGAGAAACGGCGGGGTGGGCGGGGCGGGCCGGATGGGCGGGCCGGGAAAACTCAGAACGTCGGTGGCGTCGTCCACGCGGCGAAACTTACGGTTGAGCGTCCGTATTTCACGATCGCTAAGCAGCGCGATCGTCACCATGCCTCTGGCGCGAGCGGGCGCGACGCGGCAGAGCCACGCCGCGAGGCCTGGCGCGGCCAACCGGCGTCCGCGCGCGTCACTGACCTGAACGCGCAGCGTTCCCGGTCGAGAAGGCTTCGTACGCTTTGACAATCTGCTGGACGAGTTTGTGGCGCACGACGTCGCGGTCGTCGAAGCGCACGAACGAGATGCCCTCGATGTTGCCGACGACGCGCATGGCCTCGACCAGCCCCGACGTACGGCCGGGCGGAAGGTCGATTTGCGTGACGTCGCCCGTGATCACCGCCTTGGTGCCGAACCCGAGACGCGTCAGAAACATCTTCATCTGCTCGGTCGTCGTGTTCTGCGCCTCGTCGAGGATGACGAACGAATCGTTGAGCGTCCGGCCGCGCATGAACGCGATGGGCGCGATTTCGATCGTGCCGCGCTCGACGTACCGCTCGACGCGATCGACGTCGAGCATGTCGTAGAGCGCGTCGTACAGCGGCCGCAGGTACGGATTCACTTTCTCCTGCAGATCGCCCGGCAGAAACCCGAGCTTCTCGCCGGCTTCGACCGCCGGCCGCGCGAGGATGATGCGGTTCACTTTCTTCGCGACGAGATAGGCAACGGCCTGCGCCATCGCCAGGTAGGTCTTTCCCGTCCCCGCCGGGCCGATGCCGAAGACGATGTCGTTCTTCTCGATCTCGTCGAGATAGCGACGCTGGTTGACGCTCTTGGGCGCGATGCGGCGCTTGCCGGCGGCCGTGAGCGTGCCCTTCATGAAGTGCTCGCGCAGATCGACCTCTTCGTCTCGCGCCACCATCTCCGACGCCGTTCTGACGTCCGAGTTCGACAGCTTGTAACCGTCGCGCATCAGCATCGACAACTGGCCGACGACGCGATCGACGCGATCCGGTCCGGGATCGTCGCCGTCGACGATCAGATCGTGGCCCTGCGTGCGGATGCGGACATGGAAGAGCGATTCGAGGTGTTTCAGGTTCTCGTCGTACGAGCCGAACAGCGTGGAAGCCCCTTCTTCGGGGACGGAAATGCGTCGCACTTTCCGTATTATCGCTCACTTCGTCTGAACCCTTTCCACTCTCACTCCGTCTTCTCCCCTTGTGAATCTACAAGAGCCCCGGCGTGAGCGACCAGACTGACGTCCTTCAGGGCACGCTCGATCTCCTGATCCTGCGCACGATCGCCCTCGAGCCAATGCACGGATGGGCCATCGCTCAGCGAATCCAGCAGATCTCCAACGACTTTCTGCGGGTTCAGCAGGGGTCGCTCTACCCCGCCCTGTACCGCCTCGAGCATCAAGGCTGGATTACCGCCGACTGGGGCGCGTCGGAGAACAACCGCCGAGCGAGGTTCTATTCGCTGACCAGGGCCGGCCGCAAGCAGCTCGAGACCGAGGTCGCAAAGTGGGAGCGACTCTCGGCCGGCGTCAACCTCGTGTTGAAGAGAACCTAGCCGTGCGCGCCTGGCACATCCTCCGAGACCGGTTCCGATCGCTCTTCTTCCGCGCCGGCCGCGAATCGGATCTGAACGAAGAGCTGCACCTCCATCTCGAGCGCGATATCGAGCGTCTGCAGGCGCGCGGCTTGTCGCGGAAAGAAGCACGCCTCGAAGCCATGCGTCAGTTCGGCGGCGTCGAACAGATCAAAGAAGCCAGCCGCGACGCGCGTGGAACCGCGGTCCTCGACGCGCTGGCACGCGACACGCGCTACGGCCTCCGCCGCCTGGTGCGCGACTGGCCTTTCACCACAGCGGGGGTGTTGATCCTCGGCCTCGGAATCGGCGCGAACACCGCGATCTTCAGCCTCGTGAACGCGGCGTTGTTCCGTCCACAGGCCTTCGCTCACCCGGAGCGCCTCGTCAACATCTACCAGAACGACCGCGCGGGCAAGCCGCTCGTCGTCGCTTCATACGCCGCTTACCTGGAGATGGCGGAGTACAAAGACATCTTTGCGGCGACGATGGCCGCGAGTATCCCGAACGCCTTCCGCTATCTGCACGACGGCGCCATCCGCAATGCGGCCGTCGAGTACGCGACGTCGACGTACCTGGATGTCCTGGGGCTTCGGCCCTCGCTCGGCCGCTGGTTCGACCAAACCGAAGAGCGGCGTGGGGCTCCGCTCGTCGGCGTTCTGGGACATGAGACGTGGACCCGCGTGTTCCACGCGGACCCGTTCGTCGTCGGACGAGTCATCCGGATGGAAGGCGTGCCGGTGACGATCGTCGGCGTCGGTCCCGCCAATCACCGCGGGACCATCGACATCGGTGTCGGCACGGATGTCTGGCTGCCAATTACCGCCCTCCCTGCGATTGTCGCCGTCCCGGCAGTGCGCGACTCCCCCACGATACACGCCCCCCTGATCGTGAAGGCCCGTCTGCGCGAGGGCGCCACCGTGGCGCAGGCCAAAGCGGCGATGGACGTGCTTGGGCGCCGGCTCGCCGCCGAGTATCCGGAGGAGTATCGCGACAACGGGGGCGAGTTTGCTCTGGGCACAGGTATATCCGTTGTCGCGTCGACGGATGTGCGAATCCATCCGCAGGCCGACGTGCCGATCATGGCGCTCGCCTCGCTGGTGCTCGTCGTTGTCGGCCTCGTCCTCGCCATCGCGTGCAGCAACCTGGCGACGCTACTGCTCGTGCGAGGTGCGGCGCGTGCGAGAGAAATCTCGGTGCGCCTGGCTATGGGCGCGACGCGGCGTCAGCTTGTCCGGCACTTGCTGATCGAGAGCCTTCTGCTCTCGCTCGCGGGCGGCATCGCCGGCTGCCTCTTGGCGTGGTGGGGCATGCAGGCGCTGCAAGGTATCGACCTCCCGGTCACGGTGGATCTGACGCTCGACTACCGCGTGCTCGCTTTTGCGATCGCGCTGTCGCTCGTCACGGGCGTGGCGTTCGGCCTGGCGCCGGCGCTCAAGGCCACACGAGTCGACCTCGTCTCGGCACTGCGCGACGAGGGCTTACCGCCGATCGATCACCGGCGGCTCTCGCTGAAGAACGCGTTGATCGTCGCGCAGGTCGCGATTTCAGTACTGCTGCTCGGTGGCACGAGCGTCTTTCTGCAACAGCTGCGAGCGGCGAGAGCGCTACCTGTCGGGTTTGCCGTGGACGGCGTGGCGATGCTCGAAACCGACGTGCGCTTCGGCGGCTACTCGGCGGCCAGCGCCCCGAACATGTACGCCGAGCTGCTGCGGCGGATCGCCGCCGTTCCGGGCGTGCAATCCGCGGCGCTCTCACGCGGCCTGCCGATGAGCGTCGAGGGCACAGTGACGATCGTCGTCGACACGGCGGCGTCCAGCGGACCGGCATCAGCACGCGCGGCGATGATCTGGTCTGGGCCGGGCTTCTTCGAGACGCTGCGCATTCCGCTGCTGTACGGGCGCGTCTTCGACACACGCGATCGCTCCGACACCCCGCGCGTCGCGGTGATTACCGACACGATGGCGCGGCAATACTTCGGCGACGTCAATGCGGTCGGCCGACGTTTCCAGATCAAGACCGAGCCGAACTCATGGACCGAGGTTATCGGCGTCGTCCGCGACACGGGCACCGGGGATTTTGAAGATGACGTTCTGGATCCAGTGGGCCCTTTGCTCTACCGCTCGTACACGCAGGCCGGTTTGCCGCCGACAACCGTCATAGCCCGGACGTCGGGTAGCGCGGCCGCTCTTGTCGGGGCAATGCAACGCGAACTGCGCGCTGTGGACGTCACGCTGCCAGTCATGACTGCGACGACGATGGCGCGGCAGCTGGAGAACTCGCAGGCGGCGCCGAAAGGCGTCGCCACGTTGCTCGCGGTTCTTGGCCTGCTCGGCCTGGTACTGGCGAGCATTGGTCTCTATGCGGTCGTCGCGTTTGCGGTTAAGAGGCGCTCGCGCGAGATCGGCATCCGTATGGCGCTCGGAGCCCGCAGTCAGCAAGTGGTCTGGAGCATTGCGCGAGGCGTGGCGGGGCTCGTCGGGGTCGGTACGAGCATCGGCCTGTTCCTCTCGGTGCTGGCGATGCTGGCACTACGCGCGGCACCGACAGGGAACAACATCGGTGTTGGAAACATCGCGGTGTATCGCCCGAGCATCGAGCCTGTGGCGCTGCTGGCCATCGCCGCCGTGGCCGCCGTCGTCGGCGTCGCCGCCGCATTCGTTCCCGCGCGCCGGGCCGCCCTCATGGATCCCCTCGTGGCGCTTCGCCACGAGTGAACCGTCGCTCACTTCTTGCCTGGCTCGACGATCCTGACGTGCAGCTCGCGCAGCTGTTTCTCCGACACCGCCGACGGTGCGCCCATCAGCAGATCTTCGGCGTTCTGCGTCATCGGGAACGCGATGACCTCGCGCAGGTTCGGCTCCTGCGCCAGCAGCATGACGATGCGATCGATTCCTGGCGCCAGCCCTCCGTGTGGCGGCGCGCCGTGGCGGAACGCATTCAGCATGCCGCCGAATTTCTTCTCGACCACTTCAGGCCCGTAGCCGGCAAGCTCGAACGCCCGAAGCATCACGTCGGGCCGGTGATTCCGAATCGCGCCGCTCGACAGCTCGACGCCGTTGCAGACGATGTCGTACTGGTGGGCCTTGATCGTCAGCGGATCCTGTCCGTTGAGCGCGTCGAGACCGCCTTGCGGCATCGAGAACGGGTTGTGGCTGAACTCGATCTGATTGGTATCCGGATTGATCTCGTAGAACGGAAAATCCGTGACCCAGCAGAACCGATACGCGTTCTGCTCCAGCAGTCCCAATTCCCTCGCCAGGTGGCTGCGGAGGCCGTCGATCGCCTTCATCAACGTCTTCGACGGTCCCGACACGAAGAACACCGCGTCGCCCTGCTGGACGCCGGCGGCGTCGAAGATCCGCTTCCGCCGATCGTCCGGCAGATACTTCGCGAGCGGCCCCTTGGGCGACTCCGCGGCGACGATGTACGCGAGGCCGCCGAGGCCCAGCGTCTCGGCAAGGCCGACGGTCTTGTCGAAGAAGCTCCGCGACTTCTCGCCGGCGCCTGGGGCTCTGATCGCGCGAACGACGGCGCCTTCTTCGACCGCCCGCGCAAAGACGGCGAACTCCGAGCCGCGGAACACCTCTGTCACGTCGACGGCTTTGATCGGGTTGCGCAAATCGGGCTTGTCGCTTCCATACATCGCCATCGCGTCGTCGTAGGCGATGCGCGGGAACGGCGGCGCGGACACCTTCCAGTCGGAGAACTCGCCGAACGTGCCGGCGAGGACCGGCTCAATCGCCCCGAACACGTCGTCCTGCGTGACGAAGGACATCTCGACGTCGAGCTGATAGAACTCGCCGGGCGACCGATCCGCGCGGGCGTCCTCGTCGCGGAAACATGCCGCGATCTGGAAGTAGCGATCGAAGCCGGCGACCATCAGCAGCTGCTTGAACTGCTGCGGCGCCTGCGGCAACGCGTAGAACTTTCCTGGATGGATGCGGCTCGGGACGAGGTAATCGCGGGCGCCTTCCGGCGAGCTCGACGTCAGAATCGGCGTCTGGAACTCGAGGAACCCCTGTTCGTTCATCCGCCGGCGCAGGCTGGAGATCACCCTCGATCTCAGGACGATGTTGGAATGGATCTTCTCTCGGCGAAGGTCGAGGAATCGGTACCGCAGCCGCTGCTCTTCGGGAATTTCCTGGGTGCCACCAACCTGGAATGGCAGCGTCTCGGCCGGCGAGAGGATTTCGATCGCGTCGACGTCGACTTCGACGCGTCCGGTCGGCAGGTTCGGGTTGATGTTCTCGTCGGTCCGGCCGATGACTGTGCCCGTTACGCTGATGACTGTCTCGAGCCGCGCCGACTCGGCGATCGGAAACGCCTGGGAGCTGGGCGTCAGCACACACTGTGTGAGGCCGTAGTGGTCGCGCAGATCGATGAACAACAGGCCGCCGTGATCGCGTTTGCGATGGATCCAGCCGGCGAGCTTGACGACCTGTCCGATGTGTTCGGGCCGAGGCATCGCACAGGTGTGGGTGCGATAGCGACCCGACGCGTTCGAGAGGTTCACGGGGTTCATTGGGTTCTCAGCGTTCCCGACCGACAAGTCGGGCGATTTCCTTCGCGGCCGACTCTCGCTTCATCGGCGCCAGCGGCTCACGTTTGACCAAGTCGCGTACGCTGACTTGTTGGAGTGTCCGCTCATTCTCGCCGAAGACAGCCATGAACTTCGCGCCCCTGCCGGACGCCGCCTTCAGCGCCTTGTCGAATTTCCTCGTGACCTCCGGATGCACTTCCGCACGGATGTCGAGGCTTCGCAAGTCCGACGCGAATCGAATCGCTTCCGGCAGCGAGTCGTCATCCATGAACGTGACGACGACATCCACCGCGCCTGCCGCCAGTGACGGCGGGAACATCTTCCGTTCCGTCATCACGACAATGATGCGCTCGAGCCCCAGCGAAAACCCGCACGCGGGCACGTCTCGCCCCAGGAACATGCCGATCAAGTTGTCGTACCGGCCGCCGCCACCGAGACTCCCCGCCAAATCGGTCACCGCGATCTCCATGATCGCGCCTGTGTAGTATGACAGGCCGCGCGCGAGGCTCGGATCGATCTTGATGTGCGGCGCCGCCGGCGTAATCGCGACGATGGCATTCAAGGCCTCGAGTGCGGTGGTGCCGCCTGCGTGGCCGTCCACCAACGCGCCCAAGCCGGCCAACGCCCCGTGACCTGCGGTCGCGAACGAGGCCAGCACTCGCCCCGCGACGTCGGCGCTGAGGCCCTTCGCCATCAGCTCGGTGGTGACGCCGGCCTCGCCGATCTTGTCCAGCTTGTCGATGACGATGAGCGCCTCGCCGTGTCCCGCTTCGGGAACTCCGGCTTTCTCGAGCAGCGCCGTCAGCAGCCGCCGGTGGTTCAAACGAATCGAAAACTCCTGAAACCCGAGCGTCGTCAAGATCTCTGCGACGGCGCCGAGAATTTCCGCTTCGACGACCGGCGACGTCGATCCGATCGAGTCGATGTCGCACTGGAAGAATTCGCGGAAGCGGCCCTTCGCCGGACGGTCCGCACGCCACACCGGCTGAATCTGGTAGCGTTTGAAAAACTTCGGCAGCTGGTTCTGATACTGGGCGACGACGCGCGCCAGCGGCACCGTCAGGTCGTAGCGCAGCGCGAGATCCGCTTCGCCGCTCGACTCATGCTCGCCGCGGCGCAGGATTTTGAAAATGAGCTTGTTGCCTTCTTCGCCGTACTTGCCGAGCAGGGTCTCGATGTTCTCGAATGCCGGCGTCTCGAGCGGTTCGAAGCCGTAGCGCTCGTAGATCCGACGGACGACGCCGATGACGTACTCCCGCCGTCGGATGTCCTCCGGAAGGAAGTCTCTCGTCCCTCCCGGCGGCTTAGTCGATTGCATTGTTCATGTAGTCGAGACGGTACCCGACGTAGCGATCCGCGTAGGCCTGGATGTCGAGGACCTCGGCATCGCTCAGGGTGCGCTTCACTTTCCCTGGACTGCCCATCACGAGCGAACGCGGCGGAATCTGCGCGCCCTCGACAAGCAGTGTTCCGGCGGCCACGATCGATCCGGTTCCGACGTGGGCGCCGTTCAACAGAATCGCACCCATGCCGATCAAACACTGATCGTCGATGGTGCAGCCGTGCACGATGGCACCGTGGCCGATCGTCACGTTGTCGCCGATCGTGGTCGGATGCGTTTTCGTCATGACGTGGACGACGGTGCCGTCCTGAACGTTGCTCCGTTTGCCAATCCTGATCCAGTTCACGTCGCCGCGAATGACGACACACATCCAGACGCTGCTCTCCTCGCCGATTTCGACGTCGCCGATCACCTGGGCAGAGTCGTCGATGAATACGCTTGAGGGAACCCGGGGCATGCGTCCCCGGTGCGGGCGAATCATTGATGAAAATTATACGGGCGCTTGTACATCACGAAGTCACGAAGGAACCACGAAGTTCACGAACCCCTTCTTCTTTGAAAACAGGTTCGTGGCCTTCGTGTGCACTTCGTGTCTTCGTGAGAAACCGGACTTAGTTTGTGGCAACCACGCCGTTCGAGCTTGAGCCCTTTCGCGGCGTTGGACCACCGCGCAACGATTCCAGATGCTGAATGATCGCCCGCATCTGCGCGTCGGCATCGCCGCCGAGCTCCGGATACGGCGACTTCGGATAGTCGGGCCAGAACTGCGTCATGCGCGTGCCGGGCAGGAACGACGCCGGGTTCTTCAGCCACGGCAGCAGCCAGTCCGGATTCAGACGGTCGTGCACCATGCGCAGGTCGGGCGCGAGGTTCGCCGTCGGCTGATCCTTTGGAATCTCGCCGAGGACGTGACACTTCTGGCACTGCAGCTTCTCGAACAAGGCCTTGCCCACCGGATTCGCCGTCGTCGCGACGTCGTAGGTGCGGAACGCCTCCAGGTTGTTGTTGATCGCCTGGAAGTAATGGATGACGCCGTTCAGATTCGCGTCGTCGAGGCCGAACGTCGGCATGTGGACGTCGAGCCACGGGCGAATCTGGATCGGGCCGCGAAGGAACGCATACAGCCAATCCGGCTGCACGCGCGCGCCTTCCGGCGTCAGCCGCGGCGGACCGAGCGACGAATCCGCCACGAGCTTGAGGAAGTCGCCGCCGTCGTCCTCGATGATGTGGCAGCCGACGCAGTTGCGCCGGTGCACGAGCGTCCGGCCCGCCACCGTGTAATCCCTGCGCGCGCTCTTCGGCGGGAACGCCTGGATCGGCTGCGTGTCGCGCTGGAAGCTCGTGATCGCTGTGAGCAGGCGCTCGACTTCGACGTCCGACAGATCGAAGTTCGGCATGCGCAGCTTGTCGAGTGGCTGCAGGACGCGTCCCTTGTCGAACTCGCGCGGGTTGTGCAGCTTGCGATCGAACCAGCCGATCTTCGAGGTGTGCGGGATGTCGGTGACGAATCCGAAGTCGAGCCGCGTGACAAGCTTGCTGCCCTCTTCGGACAGATCAGTGCCGATCGACTGCGTCTTCTCGAAGCCCTTGATGTCGTGGCAGCTGAAGCAGCCGTACCGGTTGATGACCTTCTGTCCGAGATCGATCTGCTTCTGATCGTCGCTCAGCTTCGCCACCGCGGCCTTCGCCGATTCCGCCGGCATCAGTGCCGTGTAGTAGTCGAGCAGCGTGTCGTCGACGTCCTTCTGCGTGTACGTCGCCTTCGCCTCGGCGCCACCGCCACCTTTGAGCGTCATCAGATACGTGGCGACGTCGGCGGCCTGCGCGTCCGTGAGGCGCAGGTTCGGCATGTAGGTGTTCGGGTTGTAGTGCTTGGGGTCGCGCACCCAGTTGAACACCCATTCGTACGTCGTCTTGGCGCCGATGCTCTCCAGCGGCTGGCCGAAGGTGCGATGCGGTCCGGCCTCGTCGCGCGATCCTTCACCGACCACGTGGCAGCCCTGGCAGCCGATCGACTTGACGATCTTCTCGCCGGCCTTCGCGTCGCCCGGCTTCGGATTCCTGACGGGCGGCTCCCACTTCTCGGAGTTCGCGAACAGATAGTTCACCGCGGCGTTGATCTCGACTTCGTTTCTGACCCAGTCCTGCTTCGAGTCGGAGTTCGAGTTGTACCAGATGCGCGGCATCCACGTCGTCTGCTTGACCGCGCGCGGATTACGGATCCAGGTTTTCACCCAGTCCTTCGTCAGCTTCGACTCAATCTTCGTGAGGATCGGCCCAGGCTTCTTCATGTTCTCGAAGCCGCGCGTCTTGTGGCACGCATAGCAGCCGGCGCGCTCGAACGTCGCGTAGGCGACGTTCAACGCCGGCGCCTGCGGGAGATAGATTTCCTGTTTGTGGCACTTCGCACACGATGCGTCCGTCATCTTGGTCGGCAGCATCGGGTAGTCCCACTCGTGCGGCTCTTCCCAGCCGTACTTCTTCTCCCACTCTTCCTTCTGCTTCTCCCCCGTCGGCGTGTGCGACGCGTCCTTGAAGCTGACTGACTGCCCCATGCCGTCGTGACACACGGTGCAGCCGATGCGATCGATGGGATGCGGCGACTTGCTGCCGAGATACGCGTCGAGATTCGGGTGCGTCTGGAACGGCTGCGGATACTTCTTTTCCTTCTCGAAGCCGGGCTTGTCGATCGCTAGATGGCACGTCGTGCAGCGGTCCATCTTCGGCACGGTCTTGAAGTTCACGTCGTCGACGACGTCGGGCAGGATCAACTGATTGATCTTGATGGTCGGCGCCAGGAAGTCGAGCAGCGGCGCGTTCAGGAAATAGTCCTTCGTCGCGCTCGGCGCTTGTGACTCGGCGACCTTACGCAGCCGCAGCTGCTCGGCCCGCAGATCTTCAATCTGCTTCCGCAGCGTGCCGATCGATCCCGTGTACTGATTCAGGTTCTGCTGCGCGGCGTTGCGCTCGGCCGTCAGCTTCTGCACGTTGAGGTCGAGGTCGCGCAGCTGCTTGGCCTCGTCGGCCACGACCTGCTCCTTCTTCTCCCAGCCCGACTTCTTTTCGGCCCGCGCCGACTCGAAGTCGTAGCGATCGTGGTCGTACGTCGCCTTCATGTACTGGTAGTCGCGTCCCGCGCGGTCCAACTGGATTTCGGTGTCGTCGACCTTCTTCTGCAGCTCGTCGACCTTCGACTGGTTCGCCTTCGAGTTCTGCTCGGCCGCCTTTATCTGCGCCTGTAGTTGCTGGATCTTCGGACGGTCCACTTTGTCGCGGGCGGCCTGATACTGCAGCTTGCTGACGTTGTACTGCAGCCGCGCGAAGCTGCGCTGCGTGTTCTTCCAGTCGCGATCGTAGTCGTCCCACACCATCCACACCGTCGACAACAGCAGGAAAATGCTCGACGCTGCGAAGACGACGTTCAGGAAGTCGACGTTGTATGCGTGCCCTACACCCTTCTTTTCAGCCATTTGATGATGATCTCGAGATCAGATGTTGAAGAAGTATTCGCCAATATTGACGATGTACTTCAGGTTGAAGAGCCACCGCGACAGCATCTTGATGGGCAGCGACATCATCGAGAGAAACAGGAAGCACGCGACGTAATAGCGCGGCGGGCCGAGTTTCTGGTAATAGCTCTTGAACAGGTTCTTCGAGAGGAGGACCGGCAGCGCGAAAACGTAGAACAGCACGAGCAGGATGCCAGGCAGTTCGCGTATCAACCAGAAGGACGGCATCCCGGTTCGCAGCAACCGCACCCACACGTACTCGGAGAGGTTGACGTTGGTCAGCGCTTCCAGCTTGTGGATGTCCCAGAATTCGAACGGGCCGAAGAAGTTCCAGTTCGGGCCGCGCAGGAAGGTCCCGAGCACGATGAGCGAGACCCACAACACCGCGAAGCCGAACAGGAAGAGCGTGATCTCCGCCTTCCGCTCTTTGAACGTGAAGTAGCCGTTGCCCTTCGGATTCTTGTCGATGTACGGAATCGCGATGAGGCCGGCGATGATCAAGCCCGGCAGCACGACGCCGGCGAGCCACGGATCGAAGTACACGAGCATTTCCTGGAGACCCAGGAAGTACCACGGCGCCTTCGACGGGTTCGGCGTATTCGCCGGGTTCGCCGGCTGCTCGAGCGGCGCTTTCAAAAGGATCGACCAGACGATCAGCAGGACCGAGCACAGAATCAGCGAGATGAGCTCGGTGTACACGAGATCGGGCCACACCCAGACACGATCGGATTCGTCCTTTTCGATCGGCCCGACGCCGGCGGTGATTCGTCGATCGTTGAACACTGCCTCACGAATCGAGTACCACACGAAAAACACCAGCAGGAAGATCAGGCCGACAATCGGCACGTTGTCCGGCTTGGTGACGATGAGCCGGAAGTTCGGGTCGAACGTGCCGAACACGAAAAAGGCGAGCAGCGCGCCGAGCACGCCGTAGCCGACGACGTTGGACGCGATCTTCTCCCGCTTCCAGAGGACAAGAAACAACAGCGCGACGGCGCCCACGAAGAAAATCTTCGGGTCCGTGACGGCGTTGATGATCCCTTTGACGAAGCCCATCGAATCTCCACTGGCGACCCTGAAAGGGTCGCCCTACGAAAACGACCTAGAGCGGACCGCTGATGCCGCCGTCCTTGCGGACGCGCCAGAAGTGCACGGCCATCAGCACAGCAATCCCGAGCGGCAACCCCACGCAGTGAAGCACGTAGAACCGCAGCAGTGCGCCTTCGCCGACGAACGTCCCGCCGAGCAGCGCAAATCGGGCGTCGTCGGCGGCGTGAATCAACGGTACGTCGCCAAGCTTCAACAGCGACGCGCCCGGACCTTCGTGGCCGAGGAACGGCGTCGCGCGCGCCATGCCCGATCCGACCGTGATCGCCCAGATGGCGAGTTGATCCCACGGCAGCAGGTAGCCCGTGAACGAGAGGAGCAGCGTCAACACGAGCATGATGACGCCGACCGACCAGTTGAACTCGCGCGGCGGCTTGTACGAGCCGGTCATGAAGACGCGGAACATGTGCAGCCACACCGTGATGACCATCGCGTGCGCGCCCCAGCGGTGCATCTCGCGCATGATGCCGAGCGGCACGTGCTCGCGCAGACCCACGATGTCCGAGTAGGCGTACTCGAGCGTCGGCCGGTAATAGAACATCAGCAGCAGACCGGTGAACGTGAGCACGAGGAAGAGGAAGAAGCTCAACCCGCCCATGCACCACGTGTAGCGCAGCTTCACGCCCGACTTGCGGATGCGGACCGGATGCAGGTGCAGGAAGATGTTCGACAACATCACCAGCACGCGCGTGCGGTCGGTGTCCGGACGATCGTGGCGGAAGACCGACTTCCACACCTGCGTCTCGGTCAGATAATTCCAGAACTCGGTCGCCTTGCTCTCCTTCGGCGCGACCTTCACCGCGCCGCCCGCCGCCGCGACGCCAACGGCCGCAGGCGCGTGCGCAAGTGCCGGCCGCAGGCTCGCCGCTTTGATCTCGCCGACGATGCCGATGATCGCCATCACAACGGCGGTCAGAATCGCGAGCCCCAGCGGCAGTAACACTGCCAAGACGAAAACGACGTCGGTCACTGCTCCCTCCGGCAGGCCTGAAGGCCTGCACTACATCAGGCTTTCAAAAACGCTTCAGGATCGATCCACTGCCCCAGCTCTTCCTGGTAGTGGCGGCTCTTGTCGATCAATATCTGCCCGTCGTCGGCGAGCACGATGCGCGCGCGTTCGAGCGGACGCGGCGTCGGGCCCTCGAAGTTCACGCCGCTCAAGTGATAGCCGCTGCCATGGCAGGGACACTTGAACTTGTTTTCCGCCGCGAGATAGTTCGGCGTGCAGCCCAGGTGCGTGCACACGGTGAACAGCGCGTAGAAGCCGCTGGCGTGCACGATGTCGTCATCTGGGGTCTTGACGATCCAGATGCCGAACTTATCCTTCCAGCGCTCGTCGACGCCGACGCCGTACTCGGTGGGCAGTCCGGCCTTGAACTGCGCCGGCGGCTCGTTCAGCACGTTCGGGAACATGAAGCGTCCAGTCGCGGCGAGCGCCGCCGCGGACGCCGCGGAGAACGCGCCCCAGGCGAGGCCGAGCCACTGACGGCGATTGAGCAGCGGCGACGTGTCGTCGGCTTCGCGTCCCGCGGCCGCGGCAGCCGCGGGTTTCGCGGCGGGCGCTGCTGCGCGTTGCGCGGCTCCGCCCGCGGACGCGGCCGTCGTCGTCTTTCCCGCAAGATCAGGAATCGGCGCGGGCGGGGTTCGCGGCGCGGCCGGCTTGGCGGCGTGTCCTGCAGCGGGCGCAGGCGCACTCGGTTCTACGGGTTTGGTCTCATCAGCCATCGTTATCCAATCACCTTCAGCGCTTCGAGCGCCGCCTGACGCACTTTCATGCTGCGATCTTCGTGACTGAGCGCTTCGATCGCAGGCTTGAGCGACGAGTCTTTGAGCGCGGCGCCGGCGCGGATGCCGCTGATCATGACGTCGGCAATGGGATCCTGATCGTCGTCCTGCCGCACGTCGCGCTTCACCGTGCGCTCGACGTAGGCGCGATCGAGCATCTCGTGGAGCACACGTGCCCCTTCGTTGCGGCCATGCCGGGCCAGCGCGACGGCCGCGTTCCAGCGCACATCGGGCGTGGAGTCCTGCAGCGCCGTGCGCAGCGTGTCGACCTGCGCATCGCCCGGGAGCGCACCGAGTGCGTACACGGTCATCTTCTTGATGCCGGCGTCCGCGTCTGGCGCGGTGTACAGCGCAATCAGGCGCGGCACGACGGCTTCGTCGCCTGACGACCCCAGCGCCCAGATGACGCTGATCCGCGTCTGGCTGTCGGGATCGTCGAGCGCCTGCGTCAGCTCGGCAATCGCCGGCGCGGGCAGCGGAGGATCGAGGCGTCCGATCGCGAGCGCCAGATAGCGGCGGACCTCGGTGTCGTTCTTCGAATCCTGGAACGCCTTGATCAGGGCCGGCGCCAGCGTCTTGTCCGCGCGAACCTTCGGATTCGACATCAGCCGCGACAATTCGTACGCCGCCGGCCAGCGGCGATCCGAACCGCCGTTCTGGATTTCAGCGAGATACTCTTTCGGCGATCGATCGTCGGCGAGCAGCGAGCGGAAGCCGACATACACAGCCACCGTGACCGCGACCACGGTCAACGGGATCAGAAAAAACTGAACGGCAAGAGCGGGTGCTGCGGCTAACGGGCTTCGAGTCGCGGGGTCGCGCTCGTCAAGTTTGTCCATCTTAGCGGAAACCAACTACGGCGAGCTCTCGGAGGCGTCCGGAGCTTGTAAGTTTTACAACGTGCGGCCTTTAGCGGTCAAGTTCGCTTTTTTCACAAGGGGCGTAGGCCCTACTCCTCCGGGATTGTCCTGATGTGCTGCTGGCGAGGAACTTGCCAGGTCGAACGCGCCTGACAGGCACCTCAGTCGACAACCTGCGCGAACACGAACAATTCCGCGCCGATCGATGGCGACCGTCAGCGCAAGGAGTGTACGAATTGCGGATACCAGGGAAAAAACTGCAGCGCGTCCTCATCGGCTTAACCCTTACGGCCATCGCGACGGCACCGCGCCGTCTCCACTCGCAAGAACACATGATGACGATCGTCAACGCCGATCGCATCGTGATCGGCTCGAACGAATTCGTCCCACGCCGGACGGATCTGTCGTCGCGTCTGATTGTCGATGCCGGCGCCACGGTTGAGCTCGACGCCGCGTCGACGTACGACTACATCGAAGTCTCGGGAACGTTGCGTGCGTCGCGTGCACGTAACACCACGTTGACGTTCACGCATCTGATCGTCATGCCGGGCGGAGTGCTCGACGTCGGCACTGTCTCTGATCCGATTCCGTGCGACGTCCGGGTGATCTTCATCGTCCGCAACGTGCCGATCGACACGAACATCGATCCGTACCAATGGGGCAACGGGCTGGTGAACTTCGGCGCTCAATCGCGCGTCGGCTGCCGCAAGACGGCGTTTCTCGACACGATCGGTGGTCTCGCGAAGGGCGCCACGTCGATCACGTTGTCGAGCGCGCCCGAAGGATGGCAGGCAGGAGACGAGCTGTTGATTCCCGACACCGCGCAACCGGTGCTCAACAAGAACGGCGGCTTCAATCTCGCGCGTCGCGAAAAGACCCTGACGGTTGCGGCGGTCAATGGTCCAGTGGTCACGCTGTCGAAAAGCCTCGACTTCGAACACAACGACCTCACCGACCCGAATGGCGTCGCGGTGCTCCACCCGCGCGTCGCGAACCTCACGCGCAACATCGTCATTCAGTCGGAAGACCAATTCGGCACGCGCGGGCACACGGTCGACATCGGCATGGGGTCGAGTTGGAACATCCAGTACAACCAACTGCTCGGGCTCGGCCGCACACGGGCGACTCCGCTCGACAGCACGCTGCTCCCCCATATCGGGACGAATCAAATCGGCAAGTACGCCGAGCACCACCACCATGTCGATTCGGCCGTCGGCTCAGTGGACATCGGCAACGTCTATCAGGGGAATCCGAACACGACGAAGTGGGCGATCTCAGTGCACGCCACGTCGGACGCCCTCGTGCAGGACTGCATCGAGGTGGACTTCCCGGGCGCCGGCTTCGTCACCGAGGATGGCGACGAAGTGCGGAACGTGTTCCGGCACAACCTGGCGGCGTACAGCGTCGGCAACCACAACGTGCAGGACGTCATCGAGGGCGTGGACTTCCAGACCGGGTGTCCCGGCTGCGCCGGCAACGGGTTCTGGTTCCACGGTATCGTCAACACGTTCATCGCCAACGAAGCATGGAACAACGCGATCGGCGTGAACCTGTTCAGTCAGGATCCCGTCGGATCGTTTCCGAGCGTACCCGGCGGCATGCCCGATACCAACGTCAATCGGTTCACGGCCGTGCCGATCGACTTCACCGGTAACATCGGGGCTGCGAATCTCTTCGACGGCATCGAGCACTGGGGCGTGCCGCGTTTCGCCGCGAGGCAGTTCATCGCCGCCTACAACGGCATCTTTCAGGCGAGCTTCCCGATCTCCGAAGACGGACGTCCCTATTTCGTCGATTCGATCTTTATGGGATCGGCGGGCCGCTCGGCGTGCCTCGAATCGGCGGTCGCCTACACGACGAGCCTCGAACTCGAGGGAGGCCGCGTCGTCGGCTGTGCGATCGGCGAGCGTGGCGGTGCGGGCTTCGTGAGATTTTCCGGCACGACGTTCCAGAACGTCGTCGACATCAACTGGGGGGCCAACGCTCAACCGCCCTCCTCGTATCAAGAGAACGTCATGCACGTGCCCATGCCGGGGAAGCCTGCACGCTTCATCGTGTTCGGCACCGACGCCGTCTGGAACGGGTCGCTCCCGCTCCCGACGGTCGGCGTTTCGGTGTTTACGTGGTCCAGCGGCTCGCGCCACCTGATCAAGAACTGGCAGGGCACGGGGCAGGATATCCGGCTCGTGCAGATGCAGCAGGTCGGGTCGAATCCCGCATGGCCGTCACAGGGACCAGTTCCGGAGCAGTACGCAGAGTGGAACTGCCGCAGCGGCGGAATCACGTTGGGCGACTGCTGGTCGCTGTACGGGCTCGCGATCAGCGGCGAGACCGTGGACGCGTCGCAACTGCTGAATCTGCAGGGACTGTTCACCTTCAACACCAGCAACACCGCGATCGACTTCCAGAGCGGCAACGTCACCGGACTGGTGACGTTTTCCGGTGCGGTCGCGGGATTGAAACCGACGCTCGGCCCTCCGCGCGCGATTCTCACGTGGCCCAACGACCAAGCGCCGGCGCAGGTGATTCGCGGGGTCGTGCCGATGTACGCGGTGCTGACGGGCGATAGTACCGCCGCGTCCGATTCGATGCTCGTCAGCATCGACGGTGGGGCCGTGTTCACAGTGCTGCAGAACGGCAACAGTGACGCACGGCTGTTTTCGACGACAGCCACGGCGCCTGGCCTTCACGAAGTGCGCACGTGGCGAACGGACGCTGCGGGCAGGGCAATTGACGCGTCGTTGATGACGTTCCATTACGGCGTCACAAACGGCAGCAACGTCGTCGAAACACCAGCGGTGGTCGGATTGACGCAGGACGCCGCAGCGAGCGTGGTTACTGGAGCGGGTTTCGTCGTCGGCGTCGTCACGAAGGAAGCGAGCGCCACGGTGCCGGCCGGAGCGGTCATCCGGCAGACGCCGGCTCAGGGCACTCTCCTTGTCGCGGGCAGTGCGGTGAACCTGGTCGTCTCGTCAGGCAAACCCACGCCGACGCCGCGCAAGTGCACGGGGACGACGCGTGCGACGTGTTCGCCGTAAGCGACCCCGGGGCAGCGCCGCCAGAAGCGGTGCTGCCCCACTCACGTTTACTTCGAGACCGGTTCCTCGGTTTGAATCTTTACCGGTTTCAGAAACGGCATCATCGCGCGGAGCTTCTCGCCGACCTTCTCGATCAGGATGTGCTGCTCTTCCGCGCGCTTCTTCGCGAACCACGGACGGCCGGTTTCGTTTTCTTTGATCCAGCCGTCCGCGTACTTCCCTGTCTGGATGTCGGAGAGGATCTGCTTCATCGCTTTGCGCGTCTCGTCGGTCACGATCTTCGGACCGCCCGTGTAGTCGCCATGCTCGGCGGTGTCGCTGATCGAGTACCGCATGTAGTTCAACCCGCCCTGGTAGATCAGATCCACGATCAGCTTCAACTCGTGGAGACACTCGAAGTACGCGATCTCGGGCTGGTACCCGGCATCGACGAGCGTCTGGAATCCCGCTTTGATCAGCTCGCTCGTGCCTCCGCACAGCACGGCCTGTTCGCCGAATAAATCGGTTTCGGTTTCTTCCTTGAACGTCGTTTCGATGACGCCGGCTCGCGTCACGCCGATGCCCTTCGCGTACGACAGCGTGGTGGCCCGTGCTTCGCCGGTCGCGTCCTGTTCGACGGCAAACAACGCCGGCGTACCGGCGCCCTCGACGTACAGTTCGCGCACACGGTGACCCGGCGACTTCGGCGCCACCATCGCGACGTCGAGGTCTTTGCGCGGTTTAATCGTGCCGAAGCGGATGTTGAAGCCGTGCGCGAACATCAGCATCGCGCCCTGATGGAGGTTCGGCTCGATCT
>Ga0068871_100000423_pt1 | contig 29143 bp, 51 predicted proteins | sample KBSMisM72_FD_72750 | JGI IMG/M metagenome (GOLD analysis project Ga0068871, IMG submission 72750) | Miscanthus rhizosphere microbial communities from Kellogg Biological Station, Michigan, USA - KBS Miscanthus M7-2 | ecosystem: Host-associated > Plants > Roots > Rhizosphere > Soil ...
TTGTAGGCTTTGAGCTCGAGCGTCTGGAAATCGCGCAAAGCATTGGACGCCTGCCGGCCCGCTTTGTCGAGATCATCGACGGGGGCCGCCGAGACGAGCGCGGAGAAGATTAAGCCGCAGAGCAGTGGACGCATCGGTTACACGGTCCTTTCCGGGCGTGTGACCACGAGCCACCGCCAGCTACAGACCTGACAGAAATACCAGCGCCCGATGCGCTCCACGAGCCGTTCTTCCTGGCACATCGGACAGCGCGGCCGTTCAGGCGTCGTCGCGTCGGTCCAGTTCGATCGGCCCTCGCTCACGAAGCGTCCTACCAGACCGCCATGATCTGAATCCCCGCCTCGAGCTTCGTTCCTTTCGCGACCCCGACCATCCCCTCAATGGACCAGACGTCATTGACCCGCGTGGTAATCACCGCTTTGACCCCCGTGGTCGTGGCGACGAGCACGAAGGCGTTCCGCGCATTCGTCGTCACGGGCGCCTCGTTCAACGTCTCGGTCACCGCGGTATGCAACGACGCGGCGTCGAAGATCATCATGGCTTCGGCGTCAACGTCACCGTCCCCGTCCCCAAGTACGGGACTTTGAGCGTGCCGGTGTAGACCGGGAAGGTCGGCGCCCCGAGCGTGTCGAGTCGTGCGTTGATCGCCTCGAGCTGTGCGAGCACGAGCGCCAGCACCCCGGCCGCCGTTTCGTCGGGCGGCGCGGACGGCGGATCGGGCAGCGGCGGATCGACGGGCGGACTCCCGATCGCCGTGTTCCACGCCCGCGGCGGGACGGCATACACGCCGTACTGCGCGCGGTCTTCCGGCCCGGCTTGCCACCCCAACAGCCGCTTCCAGTAGTACGGCGGATCGCCGTCGTACCCGACGCCTTGGCGCCAGTACGCCGGGTCGGTATGTTTCGCGAAGCCGTACGCCAGGTCGTTGGCCTGGCGCATCGCCTCGTCGAGCGTCGCGGGCGCCGGCGGCAGCTCAAGACTCATGCACGTTCAGTGTACGAAGGCGGGCGGGAAACGGGTGTGCAATAGTGTGCAGGCCCGATCAGCGCCCCAGCGGCACCAGCCCGAGCAGATGCACGATCACGAGCAAGAGCACCGCGACCCAGAGCGGCGCCTTCCCGATCGCGTTCAAGAGCACGATCACGAACGCCGCGAAGATGAGCACCCCAATCACGGTCAGCATGTCCGACTCCTTTCACCCGCCCTGCTGGAGAAACCGCAGGCCGATCATAATGAGCGACCCGACCGCCAGGAGAAATCCGACCACCCCCACCGCATACCCCCAGCCGCCCTTCAAGCCCGCCCGTTCCGCCAGCAAGCCTTCCATCTGTTCTTTGAGCGCGGCGATCTTGTCGGTCAGCCCGACGAACATCACATTGACTTCCGGCCGCGGCATCAACGTGCGCTGCTGATCGTCGAGCGTCTTGCGGAACTCGTTGACCGACTCGAAGCGTTTATCCGCGGCCAGCTCCGCTTTCGACACCGCGCGATCGGCCGCGGCGAGGGCCGCCTGCACGGCTTTTTCCGCGACGACAAACGCGGTCTGCATGGCCGTCTGCTGCGAGAGAAACGCCGCCGCCAGGGCGTCGGACTGCGCTTCAAACCGCTGCTGATAGCGCAAGTCCTGGGCGACGAACGCCGCCTGCGCGACGGCCTTGGCCGCCTCGAGCGCGGTTCGCTGGGCGTCGGCAAACGCCAGCAGCGCCGCGTCATGCGCTCGCAACTGCACGTCGAGCGACGTCATCAGCAGGTTAAAGCGCGTTTCCACGTACTGTTCCAGGCTGGGACCGTCGCGGGGGGACGTGCCCATCAGTCCGTGACCACAGCCACCGGCGGGACCGGCGGCGACAACTTCGCGACCGCGACCGGCGCGACCGAGCCCGGCGCGATCCAGGCCACCGGCCGCACCGTCAGGTAGCGCAGCCCCATATTGGCGATCGCGACGACGGCCGAGTACGTCGGCATGAACCGGAGCGGGATGATGGTCACGACTTCGGTCAAGCTGCACGCCGCGACGAACAACGCAACGGCGTTCAGCCAGAACGTCCGCGAGCTCAGAATCGAAATGGCAAAATACGTCACGGTCGGCGGGCGGCTAGCCACCGATCGCCTTGCTCTTCTGCGGCTTCTTCAGCGGCGGCGCCGTCGCGAGCGCGTCGGTCAACGCGTCGATCTTCGCCTGCGCGGCGGCCAGCTGGATCAGCAGATCGCCAATCATGATCCGCAGGCGCTCGTCGACGGTCATGCCGGGGTGCCCGAGACCGTGCCGGCCGGCAACTTCCCGGCGGCGACGAGTTGCTGAAAGACGAGCTTCACGAGCGAGGTTGCCCGTAAGTCCGCCGTGTTGAGGGCGGTCATCAGGGCCACCGCCGTGGCGCCGGTCCACTCGCCGCGGACTTCCACGCCATCCGATCCGCGGACCATCGCTTGAATGACTTGGTTCTCGAGGTCGAGCATGAGCCGCCCAAAGCTGTACGTCGTGCGCGGCGGCGGCACGATCGGGGTCGTGAGAGTTAAGACTTCAGCCATCGCTTATCGCCCTTCTCAGTAGGACGGACTCCACTTCGTCCCGTCCCAGGTGAAGATCATCGCCTTGTTGATCACGGCGGTCCCGCCGCCGGCCGGGACGACGATGTTGCCCGTGGCGTCGTAGGTGAACGCCGCGTCGGGGATGATCGTGATCGACCCGGCCACAAACCCCGTCGGCACAGTGATCGTTTTGATGAGCCCGGCGCCGAGATGATGCACCGCGCTCGTCGGGGTAATCACGTTCGTCGTGATGGTCAGGACGGTATTCGTCGACGAGCCATAGAAGGACGCGCGGATCTGCGCGTCTGCGGTCTGAGCGCGCGTGCGGACTTTCAACACGGCATCGGTGGTAAAGTCCAGGCCCATGCCGACGGACCCCGCATTGTTCAACAGATTGAGCTGGCCGTCGGCGGGCGATCCGATCTCGCTGCGCGTCGCCCAATAGAAGAAAAACGCATTGCCGACCGAGACATTCGCGGCGGCGCCGATCGATCCACTCGTCTGCAGGCCGGTAATCGCCGTGAAGGTGCCGTTGACCGTCGGGCTGGCACTCCACGCCGGCGGCGCGCCCACGCCGCCCGAGACCAACACCTGATTGAGCGCGACCCCGGCCAACCGACTGAGGAGCGTCGTGCTGCTGGCATAGATCAGATCGCCGATCACGTACGTCCCGCCGGCCAGCGCTGCGTCGATCGGGTCCAGCAGGACGGTTTTAATTTTGTCCTTCGTCCATAGCGTGCCGGTCGTGTTCGATCCGTCGTCGTCGACGAGCGCCGTCCAGTTCGTGCGATCAATTGCCATCGGTTAGGCCGCCATTCGTCGGAGTACGTCTTCCAGGGAGAACCGCACCGTGGACGCCGTGACGCTGAACCGCGGCGCCGTGCCCGGCGACACGTCGATCTCGGAGATCGTCACGTCTTGAATCGTCAGATCGATCGGGCCAATCGGCGGCGACGTGAGGTCGACGTGGATCGTCTTGCCGGAGCGCGTCAACGGATCGCGCGTCGCGTAATTGACCGTCACGATCGGCATCGAGAACAAGGCCAAGTCCGCGTCACACCGCGCGATGAGGGAGGCTTCCCCCCGGCGCTCGTCGCTGATCAGGTACTCATAGATCCCGTCCCCGCCGTCGATCGCGGCCATCGCCGCTTGGGCCGTCAGATCGTCGCGTTGGACCCAGATCGCGACGGTCGACCCCTTCGCCATCGCGAGGGCCACGCCCGTCACGCCGGTCAAGGCGGGCGCCGGGAGAATCTGGCTGCCATAGACGACCGTCGTGAGGATCGCGCCCGCGCCACTGGCCGGAATCCCGGTGAGCGTGTTCCCCGTGAGGCCGGTATAGCGGAAGGCTTGCCCGCTCGGCAAGAGCGCCCAGCCGCCCGTCGTGCTGAACGGGGCCGCGCTCGCCGTCAGGAGGGACGTCGACCCCGCGTTCACCTGGCCGGCGGCCAAGGTCAGCCCCGACGCGTCGCCCGTCGGCGCGTTCGCGCCGAGACTGCCGTCCGCCGTGCTGTCGCCATACGGCCCCGTCGACGTGTTGTTCGCGATCGTCGTCAGCAGTTTGAGCTGCGCCGTCAGCGCCGCGGCTTGCGTCGCTTGCACGACGGTGCGATAGACCTCGCGCGACGTCGTCGGACTCGCGCCCAGCGCGATCCCCGTGACGGTGATCTGGTTCGGGACGGCGGCGGTGGGGACCGTGTCGGCCGTCACTTGCCCATCGAAGTCAAACGCGACCGTGCCTCCGCTGCTCACGTTGGCGATGGCGCCGACGAGCACCCCCACGAACGCGCCGCCGTTGTGGCTCACCCACGTATGCACCCACCGCACGCGGGTGTCCGTGCTATAGGTGATCGTGAGACGCGGCGCTTTCGCATACGGCGGCGTCGCGTGCGCGACCAACGTCTGCACGCCCGTCGAGGCCCCGACGGCGCTTTCCTGGGTGAAGGTGCCCGCGGCGGCGGCCATGCTGTACGATAATTTGAATTCGACCGTATCCCCGACGGTCCACCCCGCCCCGCCGAGGATCTGGGTAGGCGACAGCGCATACCCCGGCGCCGGCGGCGCCGGCGTGGGGCCGACCGCGATCGTGCCGATCGGGCCGGGGACTGTCTTCCCCGCCGCCGTGACGTCGACGACGCCGTAGCCGTACCAGCCGGTGCCCAGTCCACTCCCTAAGGCGGTCGCGAGCGCGGGCGCGGTACTGGGCGCCGCGCCCGGCCCCACCAGCGATCCCCCGCCGCCCAGTTGCACGCCGGCATAGGTCAGGATCTGCGACTGCGCGCCGTCCGCCGTCGTGCCCGCGAGCGCCCGCCCGCCCGCGAGATTGAATTGCACGGCATCCGCAATCGGGAGGATCGTCTCCCCGGCCAGCACGTCGGCCGCCGCCACGGCGCCGTGCCCCTTCCCGTAGACGCGCGTGCGAAGCTGCGACATGTCGGTCGCCACGGTGATCGGCGGATCGTTGAGGAACCGGCCCGGCGTGCTATCGAGGTCGAGCGGCGGACTCGCCAGCGTGTCTTCAAGGAACAGATACACCGCCAGATTTTCCACTTTGCAGTAGCCGCCGATCGCGTCGGCCAGCCGGGCGAGACACGCGATGAAGTCGGCCGACCCGTCGAAGATGATCGACACCGCCGGCAGCGCCGCGGCGATGTTCGTCGTCGAGAGGCCGGGCGCGTATGTCGTGGTGAGGTACGTGGCGATCGTCGTCGCCGAGATGTTGACCCACGTCCCGAACGGCCGCTTGCGATTGGCGCGGGCCGTGTCGTCAATCGCGGTACACGGATACGCGAGCTGCGTCGGCTTGCCTTCGTAGCTGAGATCCACGGTTTGCAGCGTGCCGCTGAACCGGAGCTCGGGCGCGTCGCTGTTGAGCCACACTTGGAGCGCCTGGCCGACACTGGGCGTCTCGCTGCCGTCGATCGTCATGCGGCAGGTATTCGGCGCGTCGTTCAGGATGTCGTGAATCGTCAGGCCCGAGATCCGAATCCGCACGTCGAGCCCCGCGAGCAGAATCCGCACGCGCGTCGCGCGAATCGCCATCAGCGCCGCGGACGCATAACCCAGCCGGAAGTTGCCCAGCCGCGCCGTCCCGAGGGCCGCCGGTTGTCTCGGCATCAGGCCGTCCCGATCTTCGTGCCCGCCTTGATCGTCTTCATAAATTCACTCGCGACTTTCTGTGCGACTTCCTGCGCGGTGCCGTTGACGTAGATCACGACGTTCGTCGACCCGCCGCCGCCCTTCGGGATCACATACTCCCCGGCGTGCGCGTAGATCGGGCCGTCACTCAGGACCGGCCCACCGGCCGCGAACCCGCGCAGCTTCATTTGGCGCGTGGCTTCAATGCCGGCCGCCGAGAAGCCCATGCCGGCGATCGACGCCAGAATGTCGGGCGGGATGATGACCCCGGCGTTGCCGATCGGCGCCCGGCCCGCCCCCGCATTCGGCGCGTCCGGCCCGTGGCCCACGACGATCGTCAAGAGCGCATTCGCGGCGGCTTCGGCGGCGGCGACTTCCTGCGCCGCCGCGGCGACCACCACGGCGGTTTGTCGGGCGGCGAGGGCTTCGACCGCCGCCACGTACTGTTCCCGAAACGCCAGCATCGGCGGGAACGACGCGATCTGCGCGTCGGCGACTTCGCGGATCTTCAGGAGTTGATAGTCGCTCGACGAAAGCGTCGATTTCGCGATGTCATCGGCGAGGGCATGCTGGGCACTCGCGAGGTCCGCATAGCCCTGCTTTTCGTCCTTCAATCGCGCCGCATTGACCAGGGCGGATTGTTGACTGATCTTCTCGAACCCGGCCAGCGTGAAGGCGGTATAGTCCCCCTCGAGCTTCATGACTTTCTCGTGGAGGATCGCCGCGGCCTTCTCCCGTTCCTTCGCCGCCTCCACCGCGACCTTCGCCGCCGCCTTCTCTTCGTCCGCGGCGATCTTGACCGCCTTCGCGTCGTCTTTCGCCGCGAGCTGATGCAGCACGAACCACTCGGCGTTGTACTTCAGCGCGTCCCCGTACGAGATCGACGCGTCCGCCCCGCGCTTGATCGCCAGCGTGACGACGTCCAGCTTCGCCCCGGCCACTTGCCCGCCGACGTCGCCGAAGCCCAGGAGCTTCGCCGTGGCATTCCCGATCGCGGCATCGAGATCGAAAAAGTCGCTGATGGCGCGGCCGATCTTCCAGCCGCCCATCGCCGCGCTCACCGCCAGGCCCGCGGTCGCGATCAAGCCGAGTTGACTGGCCGTCTTCCCGGACGCGTCGGCGAGTTCCCCCAAGCCCCGGACTTCGGGGCCAATGTGGACGCCCATCGCCGCGAGCGCGCCGTCGAATTGTTGCAGCGAGCCATGCAGGGTATTGATCTGCGGCGCCGTCGATCGGGCGGCCGACTCGATCGTCATCAGGCCGGTGCCCGCCTGGACGGACGTATCCTGAAACACCTTCAAGGCGGTATTGGCTTCGACCGTGGCCGCTTTGAACTGATCGAAATTAGCCTGGAAGGTTGCGGTGATCGGCATCAGTCCGGCGCCTTGTCCTGTTCGGTGAGCATCTCGATCAGCACCTCGTAATCGTCCCGGCTCAGTTCACGGACTTGCTCGACGGTCCATCCGCACCGGAGGGCAAGGGCGAGATCACTGCGGATGCCGGTATCCCACCCGTCGCGTTTTTTCGGGCCACCCGCGCCGCTTCCACCTGGGCATCGTGCGCGTCGATCGCCTGTTCCACTTCCCGGTACGTGTCGACGTCGAGCGCGTCGATGGTCGACTCGTTGACCGGCGCGGGCGATCCGTCCACGCCGACGAACGACCAGCCCACCAGATATTCGAGGATCTTGGTTTTCCCGACGAGCGCCGGATCGAGCGTGGCCTGTTCGCCGGCCACCATCGTCTTCACGAGGCCGCTGAAGATGCGCCGCTGTTCGCTGGCCGTCAGTTCTTTCTTGACGTCGAGGTACTCGCCGTCCGTGAGCGGCAATCGCACCACGGCGGGACGGACAAACCGACAATGCCCCATGACTCGCTCCCTTGTTACACCGGCCCCACGAGCGCCCGGAGTTCGGTGGTTCCCACGTTGACGTCGGTCAGCGCGAACCGCCACTGGCCGCGTTCCCAGGCGGTGAACACCAGCTCGCGACACTTGACGGCTTGGCTCACCTGCCACGCATCGGCCGCCCGCGCCAGCCGGCCGACCAGGCGCCAGCCGTCCGGCGTCTGGGCGATCCGCCACGACGTCAACACCGCGACCGGGCGATACCCCCAGACCAGCGTCGCCGCCGTGCCGTGCAGCACGACCCGATCGAACACGACCTTACGGCGCTTCGACCCAAGGACCGGCCGCCCGGAAGCTCGACGCGATCTTCGGCGCCGACATGCTGCAATCGATCTCCGCGTCAAGGTACGCCAGGCCGCTGAACTTGAACGTCGGCTCGGTGGAGTTCGGCGCGAGCTCGAGCTTGCCCGGTGTCGTCGCGGCCGTCGCCGTCGGGATCACGACGTTCGCCGAGTTCCAGAACCCGGTGAGCGAGCCGCTGATGTCCCGCAGGCCCGGCACATAGACTTTGTTCGTGTCCCCGAAGCAACTCACGTCTTCGTAATCCGTCTTCAGCGAGAGCTTCCACCCGTTCAAGCTGATGAGCAAGACGGGGGTGATGCCCGCCGGGTCGTACTTCACGGTGCCGTATCGGCCACTAAGGATCGCCATGCTGTGCCCTTTCTAGACGGTCGTGTCCACGGTTACGCGCTGGTGCCAATGATGACGATGTCGTACGTGACGCCGGTGCCCGCGCCGCTGTTGGTGAGCGTAATCAGATCGCCCGTCGACGGCGTGACCGTAATCCCGGTCCCCGATCCGAACCACGCGAAGGTATAGCCGGGCGGGATGATGATCCCGTCGCTCACGGCGAGAAAGAGCGGGACGCCGGTCGCGCCCGCCGGCCGGCTCAGGTTCACGTTGTTCGTGTTGCCCGCGGCGGCTTTGATGATCAGCGCCTTGATCTTGACGAAGGTGATGAGCGCCCCGAAGGCATCGGTGAGCACCCCGGCGAGATCGAGATCCTCGGTCGCGCTGATGCCCAAGGTGCGGGTGTCGGTGAAGACGCGGTCGGCCATGCCCGCCGCGGTGCCGCTCGTCAGCGGGACGAGGCTGCTCAGCGCAAACGGCAACGCCGCCGTGCCGAGATCGAGCGGGTTGGTTTGCGTCCCGGTGACATTGAGTTCGACGGTCGCGGTGAGTGCCATGTCTCAGACTCCCTTATGTAATTACGTCACGCTCATCTGCACGCGGTAATTCCCACCCCGGCGATACCATCGGACCGAGGGATCGACCGCGTCGACTTCCGTCAGCCGCACCCGTCCTTCGCGGTGACAGGTCATCCACGTATACCCAGCCGCCGTGAACGTCTGGTCCTCGAGCAGCACGTCGATCCGCGCCGCCGCGGCGCGACAATTGGCGTCCGCGTTCGCCGTCGTCGAGAGCAATCGCGCCTCAACGAGATAGAGCGCGTCTTCGTACGCCCGCCCCCCGAATCGGGGTTCGTCCGCTTCGTCGACCAGGCTGACAATCACGAACCGCGTCATGCCCGGCGGCGCTTCGTCCAGATAGACGTTGTTGGGACAGAGCGCCAGCAGGGTCGCGTCCGCCCCCAACCGCGCCGCGAGAGCACGCTCGATCGCTTCGCTATCCGGCATCGCCTGACACCTGCGCGCCGTGCGTCACGAGTAGCGCCTTCAGCGCCTCATACATCGCCCGCCGGCGGCGTGGCGCAATACGGCCGAACACATGGAGCGGCGGCATCCGGCCGGTCACATGCTTCACGCCGTTCTTCGTGACGTACTGCCGCGTCTGCGTCCCGTTCTCGATGATGAACGCGAGCGGCGCCGAGTTCGACACGGTCGCGCTCGTGCGCGTCGGGCCGCCACTCCGCTTCACCTTCACGCCCTTCCGGGTGTCGCCCGTCACGCGCGGATATGCCGCGATGATCTCCTGCGCGGCGCCGTCGGCCGCGCCGTAGACAATCGCCGTCGCGTCGGCCGTCAGGTCTTCGGGCAGCGTGCGAAGCTGCGCCTGGAGCTCGTTGAGCCCCTCCCACTTGACGCTCATGCGACCAGTTCCACGCAGGGCAGAATCATCTCGATCTTCTGTTCGTTGGGCGTCGCCTTCCCCACCACGGAAAAGATCCGGCCATCAAACAGCGCCCGGCTTTTCGTGTTCACGAGCTCCACGTACGGGCCGGTGATGATAAAGGTCGCTTCGCTCAATACCGTCCCCGCGGTGGCCCGTTCCAAGTCCCGCTGCGTCGCCGGCTTGACCTCGCAATAGATCGCCGTCCCGATGTCCGCCCAGGCCGTCACCGCGCCGCCTTCGCCGTCCGGCGTGACGACGCTGCTCTGAAACCGGACCCGATGCCGCCGCGCGCCAATCGGGATACTCAGGCGATCGCCGGGACGTGCCGCTGCGCGAGCAGCCGCGTCACCGCCTCCCACGTCGTTGCGCTGAGCGTGTTGTCATCGCCGCGATGCTCCCGCAAGTCGGTCATCGTGAGCAGAATCGCCGCGGTCACCGTCGCGGGCGCGGTCGCCGGGGACACCCACGTCGCCACAACGGCGGTATCCAGATACTCGAGCACGATCGCTTCGGCCTGATCGAGCTTGGCCTGAATGTCCGCGTCGCCCGGATCGCCTGCGGCCGTCGTCACCCGGAGGTGATCTTTGGCTTGCTGGAGCGTGACGAGCACGGCGGCCATTACCGCGCCGCCTTGCCGGGATCGCCCTTACTGACGAACAGCTCCCAGAACTCCATGCCGCTCACACCTCGGAAATCCTTCGTCCCATCGGGCGCGACGGTATACGGCGGTGTGGCGTCCGGTTTCACGCCCGTCGTAGCTTTGATGCAGTGATACGTGGACCCGCCCCAGCGCACGACGTCCCCGATGTCATACGTGCGGTCGTTGGAGAACACGCCTTTGAACGTCAGGCCCGCCTTCCCGTCGGCGCCGTCTTTCCCGGGGGGACCAGGATCGCCGGGCGGACCGGGGAGCGCGGGCCGGACTTCGAGCACGGCCACGCGCTCGCGTATCGCGCCGAGGTCTTTGCTCAGCGTGAGGGCCGTCTCGCCCGCCGTCAGACTGATCCGCGCGTCCAGTTCCGCGAGCTTCGCCTGCACGGGCGCGAGCGCGCGCTTGATACTGAGCGCGACTTCGGCGGCCAACGCCTCGAGGTGTTCAGGCTGCATGATGGAGATCGCCTAACTGTTTCCGGAGCGCCGCCCCGAACTTCGCGGCCATGTCGGCCGGCGGCATGTCCGCGGGCGGGAGTTGTGGCGGTTGCGCTTGTGGCGTCGGCTTCGCAAACGGATCGTTCGCGTCGCGTTCCGCCAAAGCAGCCAAGCTGTAATTTTGCTGTTGAGCCAATACGGACTTTCCACCCGGCGTCGGTCCGAGGCCGTGGTACTTCCACCGCGCCTCGTCGGGCGACATCCCGCCGCCTTCGATCGCGGTCTTCGCCGAGTTCACGCGCGAGGTGCCGTCCATCCAGATCAGATCGTCAATGTCGAACTCCACGCCGAACGGCTTCGGGAGCTCGAGCCCGTCGTCGTGCGCTTTCTCGAAACTGTTCGTCAGCGATTGGATCGACTGGCTGTGATACTTCAGGAGCAGCGGTTCAAAGTTCGCATAGGGCGGCGGATCGCCGATGTCCACCAGGTACGGCGGGACGCCGAACGCGCTGCACACTTGCTGCGCGGTCATCTCCAGTTGCCGGATGAGTTCGGAGTCCACCGCATTCATCGTCAGCGGTTGATACTTCAGCTCACCGGCCAGCACCGCAATGTCGCCCGGCTGGCGCGCTTTCCACGACGCCAGAAGTGCCGCGGCTTGCGTGTCGGTGATCCCGACCGGGGCGGTGAGAATGCCGTCGGGGTTGCTCTTGTTTTCGAAGAACGTCGTCGAGTTGTTCTGGATCGCGATGCCTTCGCGCGCCGCTTGCCCGCACGCATAGATCGGACTCAGGCCAATCAACGGATGGTAGGGCGCCACGTACGTGTCGTGGATGATCTCGCGCGCCGGGACGATGACCGTCTCCTGCGGCAGCCCGGAGAGATCGTCGCGTTTGAGCTGGTAGTACACCGCGCCGTCGGGGGTCACCATCGGCGTCACGCGCGACGGGTCGAGCACGTAGAGCGCATTCACCACCCCGCGTTGGTCGCGGCCCTTGAGGACGTACGCGTTGCCGTGCAGGAGCTTGGACCCGATGTACTGCTCGACGTACTTGTTGATCGTCTGGTAGCGGTTCGGCTTGCGGAGCACGGGCGAAAAGGCGGTCGACTCTGTGGCCGTCCAGACGCCGTACTGATCCTCTTCGACCAGCCGCAGACAGAGCTTCCCGATGTCCGTCGTGATCAGGCGGTAGCACGCCCAGACGGCGAAGTACGAGAGCGCACTCCCGGCGCTCAGTTCCACATTGCGTTGCCAGGCCCCCTGAAACGGCTCGCGCACCAGCGGCCACCAGCCGCCCTGACTCGACAAGGGCGACAGTGACAGCCCTTTCGTCGAGAGCGTGAACGTCCGCCCGAACACCTGGAGGGAGACGTGCATTACTTCTTGGACTTCGGCGGCGCCGGTTTCGCGGCCTTCGCGTCGGCGTGATCGGCGCGGACGCCTTTCCCTTGGACTTCGATCGTCGTCACGTCCCCGGCGTCGGCTTCGTACGTGTCGCCCACGTCGTATTCGTGGCCATGATAGGTATGGAGCTGCGTCGCTTTCATCGTCACGGTCGCGGGTTTGTCGTCAGCCATGAGCGCTCCTTTAAACGGTCGTGTACACCAACTGAATCCCGTGGCGATCGGGCGGGTCCGACTGATACCGCGTCAGCGTCAACCCGCGCGTCGCGGCGTATTCGTCCCACGCCTGCTGGACCCCGGGGTACATGTCGTTGCCGTAGTCGTCGCCGAGCAGTACGCCGCCCGGGACGACGTGCCGGCCCCAACTGTGCAAGTCCGCCAGGACGGCCTGGTACGTGTGGTCCGCGTCCACGTAGAGATAGTCAAGCGGCTCCTGCCACCAGCGCGCCGCGTCCAGCGTCCGCGCCGGCAACAGCCGCACGTTGCCGTTCACGCCCGCGTCGACGAGGTTCCGCGCACAGCTCAGGAGCATCCACGGCGCCCCATCGGTGCCCTGCCCGTCCACGGTGCCTGCCCAGGTATCGACACACGTCAGCGTCCCACCCCAGCGGCGTAACGCCCGCGCAACGGGAATGGCGGACGCCCCGAGCCACGTCCCGAGCTCGACGCAGACCTTGGGGCGATGCTGCTCGATGAGCGCGAGGATTGTCGCGCCGTGGTTGAACCACCCCTGCGTCAACGGATCGAGCGGGCGCGTGAGGACCTCAGGCATCGACTCGGGTGTACCCGCGCTTGATCAGTTCTTCGATCAGCGCCGCCTGGTCGACGGCGAGGAACTTGGCCGTCCCGCTGAACCCGAGGCCCGGCGGGGGCTTCAATTCGACGATGTCAGACGGCGACGGCTTCGGGGGTGACGGTGTGGTACGTGTGCTGGCCAATGTGTCCGATCTCCTTCGACAAGTCGTGATCGATATAGACCGTGTACCCCGCGGCGCCCAGCGTCCGACAGAAGCTCACGTCTTCGCCGATGTCGCCGCCCTGCGCGTTCAGGCCGTGCCGGAACCACGGCCGCGGCAACCCCGCGACAACATCAGTCCGCAGGAGCATCGCCCCCATGCCGCAGTACTCGACCGCCTCGAGGCCCGTCGAGTCCGGCCGCGTCGGGATACGCTGCTCCTCCCGAAACGCCGTGAACAACCCGGACGGCTGCCGCACGACGTAGTTACACGCGACGATCGGCTGTTCGTGCATCGCCAGGATCACGGCCGTTTCCCGCGGGACGCTCATGTCCGTATCGAGCCAGAGCACATGCGTCGCGCCTTGCTTGATCGCCGCTTCGAGAAAGAGTTCCCGCCCGACGTGGATATAGGTCGACGCGATAAAGCCCGCGGTAACATCCGTGCCCCACGGCCCCCGCTCGCGCGTGTAGGCGTAGAGCTCGGCGAGGTCGACGGCGAAGGCGGCCGGCACCGTGTCCCGCGTCGGCCCCCCAATGACGAGTCGCATAGATCAGAGATCCGCTGCCGTCCCGACGAGGGTGATCGTCCGTGTCACGTTGGCGGCGATCCGGTAGCGATCGGTCGCCGCCGTGACGTCGACGAGCGCGGCCGCGGCCGTGGCGGCCCGGACACTGACCGGCTCGTACGCCGACGTGACCCCGGTGATCGGGGTCACGCCGTCGGCATAGTCGTACTGCACCCGGAAGAGGTACCGGAGCATCGCCTCTTTACCCGCCGGTCCACGCCACGGCCGTCAAGTAGGTCACGGCCGTCGAGCGCGCTTTGATCCAGGTGATCAGCCGTTCCGCTTTCAGGCCGATCAAGTTGCGCTGCCAGAGCGAGACATACACCGTCGTCGCGTCGACGGTGTCGGTGGGCGCCGAGTCCATCTGGACCGAGGCTTCCCGGCTGACGTCGATCCGGACGCCGCCTTCGTCCGCCACGAAGATCGACGGCGCGTGCACCAGCACGACGCGCGTGGACAGCGTGTTGCTGACGATGACCGGCATCCCGTAGAGCGTCCCGCCCTGCGCCGAGATCCCAGGGAAGAGCGGATTGCCGAGGCCGTTGAGCGACACGGACAGGCCGAAGGCGTTCGAATCGCTCATCAGCCAGACGCACTCGTCGAGCGGATAGCCCGCCGCGGTCATCACGCCGATCCGGCCGACGAGGTCGGCCTTGGCGAAGGCCGCCGTCACACCGCCCGAGGCCGCGGTCGCGGCACCGTTGGTGATCGAGGCCGGGCTGACGTTGGACGCGACGGCCACCGCGGGATCGGTCAACTGCAGGTCGAGAAAGCGCGCCATGCCGTTCATCATTTCGTCACGGACCAGGGCTTCGGCCGACGGGGTCGAGAGCCGCGCCAGTTCTTCCGAAATGACGATGATCCCCGCCGCCTTCGCGAAGGGGACGGTCACGGTCGCATAGTCGGCCTTCGTGACCGGCTTGGGTTTGTTCTGCCCGACCCAGCCGTAGGTGCCGCCGGTGGTCTGCGTGGGAATGGACACGTTAAACGGCACGGAGCGGAAGCCCGGAATGCGCCCGAGCAAGGTCTTCGGCCGGAGCATTTCGAGAAATTCGTTGAGCGGCTGGGTGACGACGAGCGGGCCGGCCCAGGTCGCATCCGTAGTCGTGCCCGCGGCGACGGCCGCTTTGGTCCGCCACATGTGTTCGACCATCTGCTCGACTTCCGGCGTCGAATCCTTCCACTGCTTCGCGTACTGGAGTGTCTGGTACGAGTCGCCGTGCCCGGCCGCCATCGCCATGCACATCCGCGCAAACGCGGTGCCCTTGGGGACGTTTGCTTTGACGGTGATGACGGGGACGCTGCCGCCGCGCAACTCACTCGCGCTGATCTGGCTCGTCGTGTTGGTGATCGGGGTGGCTTTGATGAGGTTCAGCTTCTCCTGATCGTGGAGGCGGACGAGATGCGCGTCCACCGACTTGACCTCGAGGGCGAGGCCGTCGTATTCCTGCGTCTGTTCGTCGTCGAGCGTCGTGCCGGCCTTGGCGGCGACGTCCATCAGCTCCGTCATGCGCGCGGCTTTCGCGGCGCGGGTGTTTTCAAATTGGACGATTTGTTCTTGAACAGTCATGGCTTTCGCGGCCTTCACCGCGTGAACAACGGGCAAGCCCGTGACGCCGGGCAGAGTAGGGCCGGACGCGGCCAGGTCGAGACTTTTGACGGTGAGAATCGTCGCTTCGATGTTCATCGGAATCGTCACGAGCGACAGTTCCGCGACGAGCGTTTTGAGAAAGCGGTAGCCGCCGGACTTTAGCGGTTCCATCGACGTCGGATCGAGCGGCCGGAAGCCGATCGACGCGCCGCGAATCAGGCCGGCCTTGAGCGAGTGCCACGCTTCATCGACGCGATCGCGCACCCGCCCCGGCTCGGCGATCAGCGGCAGCGAGGCCGTGAACGTGATGCCTTTGCGGGTCGGGGCGTCGAAGGTGACCGTGCCGACGGGTTGTTTCGCGTCGTGATGCAGGAGGAGCGGGAGCGGATTGGTGAACGTGACGCCGAGCGGTTCGATGATGTCCCCGCCGCGATCGGGCGTGGGCGTCGTCGCAATGCCGGTAATGACGCGCTGGTCCGCGTCGATCGATTTGATCTCGAGCAGGCTATAGGCGCGGTTCAATACGCCTAAGCGTGTGACAGAACAGGTCAGCCGTAATTAATTTAGTTGGAATAATTCAGGCGCGCGGCAGCTTGAGGGTGAGCAGCTGGCGGATGGTTTTGGAAATACTCTGCTCTTCGCGCTTCGCGAGCGCGATCAGGCGATCGTGACAACTGGCCGGCAACCACACGGAGACGCTCGTACTCGATTCGAGGACTTTCGTCGATCCGGGCGGGCGGCCGGGTTCGCGCTTCACCGGCGCTTCCTTCCAACCACTTTCTGTCGCGCCATTTCCTCCAATGCCGCGTCGTCATACTTGGCTGCGCGCGGCATATACAGATGCCTCGCCCATTGCTCTTCATCGTCAACGTCCAGCGCATCATTATGCGCTTCGACCGCCGCCGCGATCTCCTCCTGGCTGGCAATAGCCCGTATCTGTCGGAGTAGATCGTATTGGGCAAGTTCCAGCCTCGCCATCGCTCGACTTAGTTGCTTGTCGCGTTTCCTGACAATAGACCGCTCATCCGAGAGCCGCGCCCAATCACGACTCGCGGTTCCGTAAAATGTCAGCAGCACGTCCACGTCGAGCGGGGGGCGGCCGGGCTTCATAGCTTGCCTCCCAAGACGAGCATGGTGTACGACGGCGGCTTCACCGCTTGGTTCCGGTCCATCCGATCGACCGCCATCACCAGCGCCGCCGCCCCGTCAATCCGTTCCGTCGAGACTTTCTTCGACAGCTTCAGGTTCCCCGTCGCGTCCGTCTCCACGCTGATGTTCGACATGTTCCAGCGCAAGACCGGATGCCCGTCATGCCGCAACGTCCGCGACAGCACGGCTTTCTCGAGCGACTTCGTCGGGGCGGAGAGACTCGCGAAGCCCTGCCGCATCGGGACACAGACGAACCCGTCGCCGCCGAGCCGCGTGACCAGATCCGTCGCGTTCCACGGATCGAAGGCGACTTCGAGCACCTGAAATTCGGCCGCCCAGTCTTTGAGCGTCTGGCGGATGTAGTCGTAATCGACGACGTTGCCCGGGGTCGCGATCAGGAACCCGTCGTGGACCCACTGCGGATACGGGACGCGGTCGCGGGTCGCGCGCTCGCGGATCGAGTCCTGCGGGACGAAGAACTGGGCGAGGACGTCGAAGCCGTCGTCGTCGGGGAAGACGGCGACGAGCGCGGTCAAGTCTTTCGTCGAGGATAAGTCCATGCCGACGTAACAGCGGCGGCCTTTGAGCGCAGCGCGGTACTCAGCGCGCGTCATTGCGCTATTCTCGCAAGCACTTGGGACACGGCGATCCACAGCAGCACAAGGGCGAAGCATCCCAGCAGCACGTCGCTCGCGCCGTAGGCTTTCGCCTCGCGTTCAGAACCTGCAAGGCCGTAGCTAATTAGGAGCACGTACCCGAACGCGCTCACGACAATCAACATCCAGAAGGCCCACATCACGCCGTCACCACACAGCACGCATCCCACGCCGCCATCGAGATCCAGCGCGCGGCTTGTTCGGTCCACTGGTTCAAATACAATCGTCTGAACGTATTCTCCTGCGCCGGGATTTCTTTGGCGCGCGCCGCCGCGATCCGCATTTCCTCGAGACTCCGGAAGTCGCCCAGTGCCGGGTTGGCTTTCTTCCACACGCGCTCATCGGTCCAGTCGGCCTCAATCGGCGCTTCGTAGAGAATCGGGAGAAACGTCGGATCGAGCGCGGGATTTTCGCGCACCTTCTTCGCGTGCGCGTAGAGTTCCCAGAGGATCGAATGCCGGTCATAGCCGGCGGTGGTGATCGCGATCATCATCGGCTGCGCGCGCGCGCCTTGCGACGTCGAGAGGACGTCCCAGAGTTCCCGGTTCGGCGCCGCGTGGAGCTCGTCATAAATCACCACCGACGCGTTGAACCCGTGCTTGGAATACGCTTCCGCCGAGATCGCGCGGTAGAAACTGCCCGACTTCCGGTGGACGATGCGCTTCTGAGAGTCGATGATTTCGCACTGCGCCTCGAGCTCCGGGTCGTTGCGGATCATCTGCGCGGCGACGTTGAACACCAGCGCGGCCTGGTCTTTGTCGGAGGCGGCCGAGTAGACTTCCCCGCCGATCTCCCCGTCGAAGAGCAGGAAGTAGATCGCGAGGGCGGCGGCCAGTTCCGTCTTCCCGTTTTTGCGGGGGAGCATCAACAGGCACGTCCGGTAGCGCCGGCGGCCGTCTTTCTGCGTCGTGAAGAGCTGTGTGAGGATCTGGCGCTGCCAGGGACGGAGGTTGAACGGCTGTTGGGCAAACGGGCCTTTGGTATGGGTCAGGTTGTTGATCAACCGGATCGCGCGAGCCGCGGCCGGTTCCTTCATCCGAGTGCCCCGCCCCATTTACTGACCGGCACATCGACCGGCTTCGGCGCGTGTATCCGGGCGCGGGCGCTGGGCGTCATGCCGAACTCGACGAGCAACCCGCGCATCTGCTGGAGGGCCGTCGTCGCAATGCGGACATATGGCGACACCACCGGGAAGTCGTGCTTCCCCTTGATCACCATGCCGAACTTGCGGATCTGCTGCGTCGCGCCTTTCCACGTCGCCCAGGCTTCGCAATAGGCGGCGAGCGCGGCCGTGTCCGTCTCCGCCAGGACGCCGAGTCGTTCGAGCATCGGCGCGAGGCGGCCCCACTCGGCTTGGGCTTCGACGTCGAGCCAGTCGGGCGGCGCGAGATCGGTCACCAGCGCGGGTTTAGGTTCGTCGACGCTCAGCTTCCGTTTGCCGGGCAAGCCACGGAGAATTTTCAGGGCGGAGGGTTCCGGCTTGCGGCCTCTCAAGCGGGCACCGCCTCGCCGACCTTCTGCGCGGTCAAGCCAGTGAAGGCTTCCCAGCGGTCGAGAATGACTTGGCAGTACCCCGGCTCAATTTCCAGCGCGAAGCCACGACGCTCTAACTGCTCAGCGGCGATGATCGTCGTACCACCACCACAGAATCCATCGAGCACCACTTGGCCCCGTTCGGTGCTGTTGGTAATCGCCCTAGTCGCCACGGCCACGGGTTTCTGTGTTGGGTGGAAGTCGTTCGACGACGACCGATCGTATTCCCAGAGCGTGACTTCGTTGTTCGGCCCATGCCACCGGGCCGCGTGCCCGCGCTTGTGGCCGTAATAACAGGGCTCGTGCTTGCCTTTGTAGTGCGCCGAGGTTACGAACTGCGCATGGTTCTTCGCCCAAATGATCTGCGCGACGATCTGATAGCCAGCGGCAGCGGCAGCGGCAGCGGCAGCGGCAGCGTGCCCGTCCGCATACCACAAGTAAAGGGCTGATTCGTCGTCCACGGCTCGTGCGAGCAACGGCAGCGCCCGGCTATAAATATCCGAGCCCACGTGGTCGTTGGCGAGCGCGGCCCGTTTCTTCATGCCGCCATCGTAGGCAACGCCATACGGCGGATCAGTGAACAGGCAGTGCCCAACGACATCGCCCATCAGCCGCGCCACGTCGCCCGCTGACGTCGCATCTCCGCACAGCAGCCGGTGCGCGCCGAGTTCAAAGAGATCGCCCGCCACGATGCCGGTAGGCCGTTCCGCGGGCACGTCGTCGGGGTCGGTCCGCCCCGGCTTCACGTCCGCGCCGAGCAGCGCCGTGAGTTCGTCGGGGTAGAAGAACGCCGTCAGGTCTTCCCCGTTCCGGAGGTCCGCCGCCAGTTGTTCCACGTTCCACGCGGCCAGCTCGGCCGTCCGGTTGTCATAGATCGCCAGGTCCCGCTTCTGACCCGGTGTCAGGCCCCGCCGCCGCACCGCGACGAGCGTCTCCCCGTCGACGTCAACGATCTGCAACTTCGTAATGCCCGCTTCTGAGGCCGCCTCCACCACCCCGTTACCGGCGAGGATCAGGCCGTCTTCGTCGATGACAATGGACCGGGACGCCCCGACCTTCTGCAACGCATCCACCAGCATCCCGACGTTGCGCGGGTTATGCGTCCGCCGGTTGACCGGGTCGGGCGTGAGCTGCCCGACGTGCGTCAGAGATTCGTGCGCCGGTAACTTTTTGACGGTTTTCGTAGGCGAAGCGGCCTGCGTCCTTTTCACGGCGTGTGACTCATTCTGGAACACTCAATTCTGCGGAATGCTGCGCGTGCGTCCGGCCGTCGGTTTCCCGGCCCCTCGATCGAACATTTGCACACCCCCCCACGTCGCGTGCCACTCGCTTTCGCCCTGTCCTCAACTTGTTACAGCAGTTACGGGGATTCGCCCTTCTGGAAGTGACGCTGTATCCCACGTCTCGCCTCTTGTTGCGTCTTGATCGTGTGACAGTCCTCACACAAGGGCTGCTCGTTGGTGCCATCATCAGCGCCGCCCTCTTCTAGGGGTACCGTGTGGTCCCTGATGGTGGCTACCGTGTAACGTGGGGGTACCAGGGCCAAGCACAGTACACATAAGGGCTGCTTGCTGAATAGCTGGGTACGTAGGGCCTGCAGCTTCCGCCCCCGCACCCTGACCACAGGCTTGGTGTGTACCCATGGGGGGCGTACCTGCGTATGGGCAGGGCACCTCCCACGATCGACTAACACGGGACATCCGGGCTCCGCACAGGGGCGTTTCGGGGCGTATGGCACAGTATGTGACGGAAAGTAGCACGGTGTCTGCCCTAAACGGCACGCACGCCCAAGATCGCTAAGGCGTCCTGAGGGGAGCGCACGGTCGCAATCGGCCAGCCTTCCTGCGCGGTTTGCTGCTGCGCGGGGGTCGGGGTGCCCGTGGTCGCTTTGCATTCCACCAGCAGCACCGTCCCGCGCCAGAGGACGAGGAGATCCGGTCCGCCCTCGATCGAGGCGCGCATCACGAAGGCGCCCACCCGGCGCAAGGCATCGACAATCGCGGCTTCATTGCCGTCGCGTTTTCTGACCTGGCCGACTCGTCGCATCACGCGTCAGATAATTTCGCTTATGGTTACCTAGGCGTCAGAGGTTTGACCGTGGGGATGCGATAGGCTTTCACGGTGCCATCGGTCATCTCGCCCAACGTCCAACCACTCCGCGCCTCTTGCAATGCGGCTTGTGCGGCCTGCACACCTTGGTGAACCGCCTGCGCCAGCACCGCTTGAACCTGGGCCGCGTGCGACACCTCCCAGGTGTTCCCGCGCTTCCCGTAGAGCGCCAGCTCTAACGCCTCAAACAGTTCAAGCAGGTGGGGGGTCAGGCGTCCCCCTCGGGCGACGACGCCCCACCCACCGAAAGACGACGATTAAGATTTGGCGCGCGTAGACCTTCCTGCCCTGTCTGGGGGACAGGATCTACCGCGTTTGTTGACGGGGGTTCTCCGAGCGCTGCGAACTGCTCTGCGAGACGTTCGACTTCGTGTCGGACATACTTGGCCGTTCGATAACAGGTCGACTCATCGAAGCGGATAGGGTCCCAGCCACGCGCTTTGTCACGCGCTTCCATCGCGGGCGACACATCACAAGAATGCCCGCAGTCAAACCCGAACCAGAACAAATCATCAGACTCGCCGTCCGCAGGGACGTGACAGATGTGCGAACCGTCGCACTTTTCCCCGTACGTCAGCCCACCGTGGCACTCGACGTCGACATCGTTGTAATTCTTTCCGTACGCGGGATGCACGGCCGGGACGCCAACGTATCCGCACCAATTGCCGAGGTGCTTATTGCGCAGCATCAAACACGCGAACCCCGCATGATGGAAATCAACACGATCAGGCTCGTCATTCCACGGCCCATCGCCCCATCCTGCCTTGTCAACGCGGAACTTCAGATGTTCTGGATTCACAAATCACCTCATAATGCCGCTTGTAAAAATCATCTGACGCCGGGGCGGCGGCGAGGGCGGCTTCCAGTTCGTCGGCACACATCGCAAATGCGCCCCACGCTTCGACGGCAAAGACGGGGTTGTGGAACCGTCCACGCCATCTCACGACTAACGCTGTCAGGTCGGCGTACTGCTGGGCGGTGTCTTCCGGGCTCCGGGGGGCGGCGGCGCGATCCGTCATCGGCCCACCTCATCGGAATCGTCCTGAGCCCACGGCCCGTGCGCCTGGAGCCAGGCTTGCGCGAGTCCCGCCAGCGGCCCCTGCCCGACGCGCGCGGCTTTGGTCGGGCACTGACAATGCCGCAGGCACTTCCCGCAGCCGTTCGTCCCGCGACACGACAGCTCGAGCCACTGATGACTGAGCATCCCGTTCGGCGCGGCACAACACCGAAACGACCCGCGCGGATACCACGTTCCGCAACAGACACACCGAATCTGCGGGCGCGGTTCCAGTCGTCGCGCGATCACGTCGTCCTCGACCAGATGCCAATGCGCCCACGGTTCCCGGCCCGTCATGGCGTGGCCTCTTCGGGGAAGGACGGCATCGGCCGCCGACCCAGGATCTCGAGCCGGCGCAGCGCCACACAACTGCAGCGATGCACGCGATCGTCATCGGTCCGATCCCACCCCGTATCGTCGCAGGCGAGACAGAGCGGCGCCCGGAGTTTGCGGAGGACCGCGCGCTGGGCATCGATCCGTTCGCGCTCGATCGTCGCCGCCATCGCGCGCCACTCGGGCACCTTCGGAAACCACGTCGCGGTCTGTGCCAGCCGCTCGGCCGCCGCAACCAGAAACTCGATCTCCAGATCCTTGAGCGCGTCGAAATAGACGAGCAGCTTGATCGCGTCCACATCCGCTTCACGCAACGCCACGGCCAGCCGGTTGAGCGCACGGAGAAACGCGGGTTTATCGGCGGTGGTCATGAGTCCAGGAACTCCTTCGACGCGCGGGCGAGGCGCAGCGTCTGCTCGCTGACGCGGGTCGCATTGACCGGTTCATCGTCCCAGCGGTGGCCCCGGAGCCACGACGCCGGGTACGGAACATAGCGCCCCCCGTCCCGGATCCACTCGTCGGTGAGACACTGCCACGCAAGCGCGGCCACGATCTGATCGACCAGGGCGGCCGAGGGCGCGAGCTGGGTCCACGCTTTGCGCGCGTCCTGCTTCGCCACGTGCCGCGGGTAGGCGCCCCAAAAGCGCCCGAAACTCTCACTATCGACGACGGCGAGTGCAACCGACATGAACGCCCCTGCTGAAAACTGGCGTTGCCCGGGATAGAAATTAGGCGTGGTTCCGCTTTCCGTGCGGGTATCGTTTTTGCTGCAACATGGCGTTGGCTTCAATCAACTTGTCCCATCGGGGCCGCCGCTTATTGCGCGGTTCCTCCGCCTTCACATGGCAGCGAGCACACGCCGCCGTCAACGCGTTGAGACAGTCGCCGCGCAAGGTCGCTCGGTCGTAGGCGCGATGATGGATCTGCGTCGCCGGCCGTCCGCAGCGCGCACACCGCCCACCCGCCCGATCCAAGACGCGCTGCCGAATGTCGAACCAGAGCGCACTTTTGAGATAGGCCCGATAGGTCTTGAACCCTAACGCGCGCAAGTTGTCGTCGCGATAGGCATACGGGTTGTTGAGATTCCACCATCGATCCCGATCGTCGTGCATTGGTCTTTCTGTTACCGTTCCTGGTGAACCCTGATCCCGAAGGAAAGCACTCCCCTAGTGAGGCATGCGCTTCCTTCGAGGTGAATGTGGTCACCGCCCCCGGAGCCACCCTTTCACCCTTGGTCACGTCGGTCACGTCCACGTGACTTCGGCAGACTATCCACGGCGACGGACGCCGCACCTCACCACGCTCTACCGATCGCGCATCCACGTCGCGGGCTCTGGTGCCTGGTCGCCCGCCCGTTCTCGCATCACGCCCCAGCCGGTTATCCCTCGCCGACGTGATGGATGATCACCGCGCGCCAAACGCGTGCCGCCGCCGGTCGTCTTCGTCCGGCCCCAACTCGTCGACCGGGACCACCGGCCCGCGATACGGCCACGACCCAGTGACCCCTTCAAATTCCTGCGCCTTCTTCGCCGCCTCCGCGTCGTACTGGGTGAGCCAGCGATCCGTCACCCGATCCGCTTCGCCGGCCTGCCACCACACCCGCGCGAGCCAGGCGACGAGGCCGACGCCGAGAAGAAAGAACAGATACTTCATGCGCGAAGTGTCACGACGGGTTTACCCGTCGCCTCCCGTACCGCGTACGTCTGTCTGCCCTGCTCGTGCGTCCGTTGTCTCTCTCACTTGAAGAGCAACGCGCGCACAGCACAATCCTTCGCTTCCAGCAACTTCCGCAACGCGACCGTGCGCTCGGGATTACTGGGCAGGGTTGCGACAACCGTCGCCGCAAGGTCACAGAACGGCCGACTGACCGCCTGGAGGTTCGCCGGGAGATGCTCAAAGGAGAAGAACTGCATCATCCGGTCGGCCATCACATTCGGCGCCGTCGTTGCGCCAGCCAGAAATGCCGCCTTCTCGCTCATGGCCTTAACGCGAATCTCGTCGGCGTTCTTGTGTTCTGCACTGAGCTTGTCGAAGACCTCCCGCATGGTGTCGCCTTCCGCTTCACCTAACACATTGCCGTCCCGGTCAAACGCTTGTCCCATCGCTCGGCGCTCATTTCACACTTGGCGGCCCCACGAAAATCGCGGGCGGCGTCGGAATATCGCGACCAATCGGCCGCCACAAATGCAGCGTGTGTGGGTGACAGTTGACGTACTCCGATTCGCGCGGGTGCAGCTGCATCACGATGTCTTCGCCGTCCCAACAGAGACGCTTCACGTAACACATCTCTTTCCAGGTGGGCGTGCGCATCTGCACGTCTTTCGCACGACCGCGATACGCATGGACACTCACATGCTCCCAGCCGTGGCCTTCGGGAACCTCCGCGTCTGTGCCGTCCGAACAAATCAACGCCAGCCGCCAGCCGGGTTCCGGCGATTCCAGATCAAATGCGCCGTTGTTGCCGTCGGCCGCCGTCGTCCCTAGGAGCGGATGCGTGGTGTTGCGCGCCAGTTCGGGCACGTGAAAACTCATCGGGGCGCCTCCACCGTGATCTCGTGCCGCTGCGCCCGCCCGTGACAGAACAGGCACAGCAACACCGCGTCAGCCACCGAGTAGCGATCTTCCGGCGTGACGTTCCGTCCCCGGAGGTGATGCACTTCGCCGCGGGCCGGGTCCATCGCCAACAAGTGCCGGACGATCCGGCCGCACGCCTGGCAGATGCCGTCGTCGCGTGTCCACACGGCGCGTTTGAACTCGCGCATCCGGGCTTCCGCGGCGCGCTTGTCGGCGATCCGATCGTGGAGCTCGGGGCGGGGCTTAGGGAACGTCGGCATCAGCGATCCGCGAAACGCAGCGCCGGACACCGCGTACACTTCAACACGTACGGCGTCGCCCAGATCCACCGATGGCGATCACAGCGCCGATCAAAAGGGACAGTCGTCATCGGCGGCCACCTCGAGTGAGTCCAGGTCCAAGCCCCAGCGCGTCTGCGTCCCTGCGATCCGCACGGCGAGGCCTTTCGCTTGACACTCTTCAGCCAGCTTCGCGGCTTTGTCTTTGATGGTCGAGTACGTCTCGCCGGTTGACGTCGTGATCAGATATTTCGTGACCTTGGGATTTTTCGTTTTCGTGGGATCGACTTTCGCGATCCGGACGGTGCCAGCGGCGAGAGCGGCAGCCGCCGGCGGTGCAGCCCCGCTCGGCTGAGAAGGGCCGCGGTTCTCCACCGTCGCGGCAGCCGGTGAACGAGGCGCAACCGGCGGGGGTGCCGGCTGGGTATCGCGCCCTGGAGGGTGCTCGATCTGAATCACGGGTTCCGGCGCGTCGGCGGGGATGGCGTCGACTTCGGTTTCGTCCAGCATCCCGAGCCCGCAGATCGACAGCGTCACCCGGCGCTTCGCCTTCGTCTCCGCCTTCATCATGGCGTTGGCCCGCGCGTCGCCGCTCACGTTCGCGATCGGCACGGCCCCGATGTTCTCGTCCTGCCGGCCACCGGGCAACGTCGCTCGCGCGGCCACGACGTAGCAGTCCCCCATGACTTCGCGCGCCGTGATCTGAATGCTGACGTCGTGGATCTTCCGGAGCTGCTCGGTCGCCTCGCGTTTGGCGTACAGGATTTCCTTCCCGTTCAACACGAGATACGCGAACGGCTGCGTCAGCGGGTTCAAGCCGACGGAGTCACACACCGACTTGTAATAGCTGATCTTCTGTGCCGCGGTGAGCTGGCGGAGATCGCCGTGCAAGAGCACGCGTTCAACAATCGCAGCGTCAATCACGGGCGGCGCGGGCGCGACAGCAGCAAGACTCATAACGATTCATCCTTCGGTCTGAGTGCAGGTTCCGCTTGGTAGAGGAAGTTCAACGCGATCTGGAGCTCGTCCGGCTCGATACGCCAGCGGTGCTCGACGCCGTCGGCAATGCGGCGGAGAAAGTGGACGGCCATCGTGCGGGCGTTGTAATCGGGATCAGTGATGAGCGGGACGGCGCGCAGCATTACGCCGTTTCCTGCTCGAGCCGCACGCGGCAGCTCGGACAGAGCCCATGCGAGGCGCCGCGGTTTTTCGGATCGCGGGGATCGAAGTCCGCACACCAGGCGCAGATCGTCACGACGACGGGCGGCGCCGAGTCGGTCAAACGGGCGACGATCGCAGCGGGGTCGAGCGGCTGTGGGATACTGAGGAACGGCATGGTGGAGGCTCCTTCCCGAGCCTGCGGTGTGTCGAGAGGCTGGCCGTGTACCACCACGGTTAGCCTCGGTTATCTGCCCGAAGTGCGTCCGATAATGCCCCTAGGTTCCGTACGGGATTTTTGGTAGGATCAGGGCGCTTTCCGAAGGAACTCCCCTCCCCCACGACCACAACTTGACGGTGCGCCAAGTTCCCGACTTCCGGGTAATGTATCTTATGTAAACCTAGCGACATGGGCTTAACTGTTTGCAAAGTCGGGGATTGGCTCATCTACTAGCTTCCGCTTTGGCACCTTGGGCGTACGTTTAACCAACCAGGACTCGACCGGGATGCCCGTAATGCGCTCAATTCTAACCGCATTGCCAAGGGCCGGGTAACGCGCCCGGTGCAAGAGCTGGGACACATAACTCTCGTGGACGCCCAATAACTCGGCCACATCCTGCTGTTCGAGGCCCCGCTTCTCGATCCATTTCCGCAACGCTTCGCACCCTTCAACCATGGAGACGAATATACGCGCCTTGCCAAATCCTGTCAAGTGAGCGAGCGCGCGCACTATCCTGCTTCGCCACGTCTTCGTCTGGACGGCTATGCTATAACGGATACTTCACGGGTTCGTCAAGAATACGGTTCGGGTGTCGGTCCATGACTTACGAGCAACGCCTCGCCGAGCACATCCGAGTGCTCCTACGCATCCAGGGTATTGGCAAGGGCGACTTCGCGAAAGCGATGGGCTATAAGGCGGCGTGGACCACGAAGATTCTGACCGGCGAGCGCGTGCTCGGCACCCGCGACGTGGCGCGCGCGGCGGAAGTCTTCGGCCTGACGGTTGACGACTTCATCAATCCTGGACTCAGTACGATCACCGATCGCCGCCACGGGTCACGCCGCAAAGGTGAGCGTCGCACCAGGGCGGATCGTCGCCAGCTGGACATGCGCGCCATGCCGGCCGAGCAGCGCCGCGCCGTCGCCGCCGAGTACGCTCCCCCCTCCGCGCCTCCGGCCACGCCCGAATGGACTCCCGCCCAACGCGAAGCGGCCGCGACCAAGATGAAAGGAGATCCGTCGATCGAACTGCCAGCCCGTCACGGAGAGTACTTTCGATCCCCTGGAGCTCGCAGCGGCCGTGCGTCGCGAAACCCGCCGCGCGAAGCTGCTCGCGACCGCCGTCGCGCGTAACAAGATTCTGGCGAAGGCGGAGATCGAGCGCACGAAATGGGCGCAGGCGCAACGCACCCGCCTGGCCCGGACGGCGCGCACCGCCACGATGGTCAAGGCGTCCCTGGCGCAGTCCACCCCCGTGTTGAAGTTCCCGCACCGCAAGGCGCGCTGACGCCGGTCAGCGATCCTGGGGCATCCTCGCGCGGTTCAGGGCCACTCCGATACCGTGTCGGACTGTGCAACCCGCCGCCGTAGCTCTGCTATACTCACGACGTCAGCACTTCTGTTGACCTCTTACGCGGCTCCCATCGCGGGGCGTCTGCGAGGTTCACATCATGCCGTCCTTCACCCTCTACGATCTCAACCCCGAGTTCTGGGCGCGCGTCCAGGCCAAAGCCGCCGCCGAAGGCACGACCGTCAAAGCCGTCATTCTCAAGCTGCTGTTGCAATGGCTCGGCGTCGTCGCGATCGTCGTCTCGACCGCCTGCGCGTATCACTCGCCCGTCGGCCCCAGCGCCCCACCGCCGATCTCGACCACGGCCCCCTATAGCTTGTCGGCGGGGGTCATCGTGGGACAGGGCGTCGACGCCGGCCGATCGACCATCACCGCGTACGTCCAGAATGCCCACGGCGTCCCGCTGGCGGATGTGCTCGTCACGTTCAGCACCGACGTCGGCACGCTGACCCCCGCCACGGCCATCACCGCGATCGGCGGACGCACGTCCACGCTGTTGATCAATGCGGCCACGGCGACGGTGATCGTGCAAGCGGGGACGCTGAGTCAACAACTGCTGGTGGTGTCGGTGCCCCGGCCGCGCGTCGCCGAGTTCTAGACCTCGGGGTGGGCGGCGTGCCACGCCGTCCACGCTACTTCGTCCTGCGGATCCCGGCCGACGACGCACCAGCCGTACCCTTCCCACGTCAGCCAATGTGGGAGGTCGGCGAGCTCAATTACCGCAAACGCCGTCGGGGTGATCGAGACGAGGCCGGGCAGGGCGAGTAACAGGTGGAGCGGCGGGCAGGGGTCCGGCGGCGCGCCCCACATCACGGCCAGATCTTCAGGCGGACGAGTCGCTGGGTGATGCGGTAGGCGATGGACCAGATCCCGAGGACACGGGTGCGGGGGTCGCGGCGCTCGTCGTCGCTCGCGCCTCGCGCCGCACGATCACGGCACACGCCGGGCAGCAGTTCTGGCGGCGGCTCACGATCGCCCCGCAGCCCCGCCGGCACGTCGGCGGCGGCCGATGGAGCCGCCGGGAGGCCGCGTAACACTGGCGGCATTGGCCGCCCGCGCGCCCGGTCATGTTCCGGCATCCCTGGCCTTCATTCCGACAGAAGAAATCGTAGTACTTCACCGCGTCAACGGCTCATCCGTCGCCCGCACCGGCGGGAAGTGGGTGAGCAACTTTGCGTACGCCGTCCGCAGTTTCGCGAGCGCCTTGACGACGGTCGCGGGGGCCGGCGGTTGATCGTCGGTGGGCGTCACCCACGGCGCGACGCCGTCGACCGCCTTCTGGGCCGCGTGCATCATCGACACGACTTGCGGGTTCGGCGGATCGAGGCCCAACACGAGCGAGCGCGCGATCCCGTCGGCCGCCTCACTGAGCCGTGTCGTGATCTGCTGATGCTGATCACTGGTGGGCCAGCGCGCGTGGCTCTTGTAGGCTTTGAGCTCGAGCGTCTGGAAATCGCGCAAAGCATTGGACGC
>Ga0068871_100000431_pt1 | contig 28824 bp, 22 predicted proteins | sample KBSMisM72_FD_72750 | JGI IMG/M metagenome (GOLD analysis project Ga0068871, IMG submission 72750) | Miscanthus rhizosphere microbial communities from Kellogg Biological Station, Michigan, USA - KBS Miscanthus M7-2 | ecosystem: Host-associated > Plants > Roots > Rhizosphere > Soil ...
TGCCGCGCGTGATCCGGCTCATGTCGAGCAGGTCGTCGACAAGCCGCGTCAATTGCCCGATCTGACGCTCCACGACTTCCGACGCCGAGCGCTGTGCATCGCTCGCGTCCCCGGCAAGCCGGAGCGCTCGCGCCGCGTTGCTGATCGGCGCGAGTGGATTGCGCAACTCATGCGCCAGCATCGCGAGGAACTCGTTCTTGCGGCGGTCGGCATCCGACAGATCCGCGGCCAGCCGGCGGAGGCTGTCTTCGAGGCGTTTTCGTTCGGTAATGTCCTGACTGACCGTCGCAAACGCGAGCGGCTGGCCGGATGAGTCCGGGAGTGTGAGCACTTTGTACGCCATCCAGCGCGCTTCGCCCGTCTTGAAATGGCGGAACCGGATTTCGATCTCGCCTCGGCCCTGCTGCGCGACCATTGGGAAGAACTCGCGCATTACTCTGTGCTGGTCTTCAGGGAAGAAGAACGACTCGACGGGCGTGCGACGCGCCTGGTCGATGTCGTCGAGTCCGACCATTTCCAATCCGGCGCGATTGACGAAGAAGGGGATGCCCGTCAGGTCGCACATGCCGATGAAGTCCGTACTGCTCTCGACGAGCGTGACGAACATCTGTCGGTCCGCTTCAGCCTGCCGCTGCCGCGTCACGTCACGCGCGATTTTCGAGGCGCCCACGACCTGGCCGGCAGCGTCCTTGATCGGCGAAATCGTGAGCGACACAAGGACGCGGCTGCCGTCGGCGCGGAGGCGCTCGGTTTCGAAATGGTCGATCCGTTCGCCGGCTTTCAAGCTGGCAACGATGTGGTCTTCTTCGGCGATGCGTTCCGGCGGGATGACCAGCGAAATGTGACGTCCCACCGCCTGATCCGCCGAGTAGCCGAACAGACGTTCCGCGCCGGCGTTCCAGCTTTGAATGATTCCGTCGAGCGACTTGCCGATGATCGCGTCGTCGGACGATTCGACGATCGACGCGAGGCGTCTCGCTGTCAGCAGTTGCTTCGACTTTTCGACAGCCGCGGTGCGCTGGGCTGCGACGTTTCTAAAGATCAGCACGCATCCGGACACACGCCCATCGTCGTCCCGAATGGGCGCGGCACTGTCGTCAATCGGGCACTCGCTCCGGTCCTTCCGAATCAAGACGGTATGATTCGCGAGCCCCACGACGACGCCTTGTCGAAGGGCCTTCGTCGCCGGGTTCTCGACCGGCGTGCGCGTGTTTTCGTTCACGATGCGAAACACCGCGTCGAGCGGCTGCCCCGTGGCGTCGTCCTGCGTCCAACCGGTCAACGATTCGGCCACGGGGTTCATGTACGCGACGCGACCTTGGATGTCGGTGGTAATGACGGCATCGCCAATGCTGTGAAGGGTCACCGCCAGCACCTCGCGCCGCTCGTTCGCGTGCGCTTGCGCCAGGCGGGCTGCCTCGCCAAAGACGACGATGAGTGCGCAGGTGAACACGTAGGCCGACAGGCCGATGACGTCGCCGGCGCCGCGCAGAGCAAACGCCAATCGCGGTTGGATGAACAGGAACTCGCACGCCAGGTAGCCGAGGACTCCGACGAGAATCGCCGGACGGTAACCGCCGATCCACACGGCGGCCGCGACCGCCCCGAACAGCGTGACCAACGGCAGGGAATCGCCCATCCACCGATCGAGTACGTACCGAAGCAGTACGGCGACGATCAGGACGCCGATCGAGAGCGCGTACGCGAAGGAAGCGGTATGACCCGGGCGCCCGACAGTGGTCTGCGGCTCTGGCTGTGGCATGTTCGCGGCATCGAGTGCCGCGTTACCGAATGCTAGCGCACAAGCAGAGCGGTACCAACGACGAGTTCTCCCTAGCGGGTGGGACCCGATCGAAGAGGGCGCGGCTATAATTCGGCCATGTGCCGCAACATCAAAACGCTCGCGAATTTTTGTCCTCCGGCCACCGACGACGAGATCCGCGCCTCTGCGCTTCAGTTTGTCCGAAAGCTCAGCGGAATGAACAAGCCCTCTCGGGCAAATGAGGACGCGTTCAATCGGGCGGTAGACGAGGTCACGACGGCCGCGCGTCAGCTGGTCGCATCACTTGTGACCGCGACGCCGCCACGCAATCGCGAGGAGGAAGCGCGCAAGGCGCGCGAACGAGCGCGCGTCCGCTTCGCGTCGTAGATGCATCCCATCCTTTTCCGGACGCCGTTCTTCACCATCTACACGTTCGGCGTCCTCCTCGCCGCAGCGTATCTCTCCGCGTTGTGGTGGGTCGTGCGGAGCGCGCGCCGGCAGGGCCTGGATGCCGACGAGTTCATGTCGCTCGGCACGTGGGCGATTGTCGGCGCGCTGCTCGGCGCCAAAGCGCTGCTGATGGTCCGCGCCGGCGCCGACGCGTCCCTGCTCTCGAGCGCGGGCGACTTCTACGGCGGCTTCATTGGCGCGCTGATCGCGTCGGCGATCTTCTTCCGGCGCCACCCGCGACTGCCAGTCTGGCGAGCCGCGGACATCTGTGCGCCCGCCATCGCCCTTGGACAGGCGATTGGACGCCTCGGGTGTTTCATGGCGGGGGACGACTACGGGAGCCGCACGAACGTGCCATGGGGCATCGCCTTCACCAATCCCGATGCGGCAGACATCGGCGGCGTTCCGCTGGGCGTGAAGCTGCATCCTGTGCAGCTCTATGAGTCCGCAGTATGTCTGGTGCTCTTTGCCATCCTGGTGTGGCTCGAACGCCGGCGGCACCGCGACGGCGACGTGATCATCGCGTACACCGTGCTCTACGCAATCGCACGATTCGTCCTCGAGTTCTTTCGCGGCGACGCCGATCGCGGCTTTGTGTTCGGGGGCGCGCTCTCGACGTCCCAATTCATCGGTCTGATCATGTGCATCATCGCCGCGGCTGCCCTCGTCTTTCGAAAAGGCCGACGCGTCGCCAGCCCAAACGGGTAGGCGCGTTCTCTCCCGGACGCCGTAGGATCAGTCTGTGAGCCACACGCATTGCCTCGCGCCGTCGCGCGTGTCTTCGCACCGCGCGGTCCCCACGTCGACGTCGTACGCTCGACTGTTTCCCGAACTGCCGTCGTTCAGCGCCGACGAGGCGTTCCTCTTCGCGCTCGGCCGTGCCGGGGGCCTTTGCGACTGCGGATCGGGCGGTGACGAGGAGTCGTCGCTCGGGACGGAAGCCGCAGGATGGCCATTCTTCGGCCAGTTCGTCGCGCACGACATCACCGCGGATCGGTCCGCGTTGCAGTCGCGCGTCGATCCCACGAGTCTCCGGAACGCCCGGTCGCCGACGATCGATCTCGAGTGCCTGTACGGCGACGGGCCGGTCGGGCATCCGTTTCTGTTCGAGCGGCGCGATCCGGCGAAGCTCCTCAGGAGCCCGGGCGGTGACGATCTCCTGCGAAACTTCGAGGGCACAGCCGTCATCGGCGATCCGCGCAACGACTCGCACCTCGTCATGACGCAGATGCAGCTCGCGTTTGCGCGCGCGCACAACGCCTTCGTGGATCGAGCGCGAGCGTCGGGCACGTCGGACGCGCTGGTGTTCGCGTCGGCGGCCCGAGAGTTGCGCTGGAATTATCAGACGGCCGTTCTACGCGAATTCCTGCCGTCGCTCGTCGGCGCGCCAATGGTTGACGGCGTCCTGACGAACGGACGCCGCTTCTATCGGCCGGAAGGCGAGGCGTACATCCCGCTGGAGTTCGCGGATGCGGCCTACAGATACGGCCACTCGCAGATCCGCCACTTGTACACGTTGAATGCCACCGAGCCGCCGCGTCGAATCTTTCCCGATCTCGTTGGATTCCGTCCGCTGCCGCCCGAGTGTCGGATTGAGTGGGCTCGGTTCTTCGACGCCGGAAATTCGCCGAGCGCGCAGCGTGCGAAGAAGATCGACGGACGTCTGGTGAGCTCGCTGATCGCGCTGCCGAACGTGATGACCGGCGACACCCCGGTCGAGGAATTCCATTCGCTCGCCGTGCGCGACCTCGAGCGCGGGCAGGGCGTCGGGCTACCGTCCGGCGAAGCTGTCGCGGCGCGAATGGGCGAGACGCCGCTGACGCGCGAAGAGGTCGGAGCCGCCGAGGCTGGTTGGCGCGGCGAGACGCCGCTGTGGTTCTACATCCTGCGCGAAGCCGACGTCAGAACCGGCGGCAACCGCCTTGGTCCGGTGGGCGGAAGGATCGTCGCGGAGGTGCTGATCGGCCTGCTCGATCTCGATCCGGGATCGGTGCGACACGCACCTGCGAGCTGGCAGCCATCGGCGTCGCTCGTTGACATCCTGTCGGCACTCTAACCGACGGAACGCGCAAGCCAGGAAAGCGCTGCGACAAGGACGACGAACGTCGCGAGCACGCGTGAGTCGCCGGGGCCCGCTTCCTGTTGCAGCGCGCGCCAGACAGCGACGCCGCCGACGATGAGCAGTAGACGCTGCTCCGTGATGAGCAGCGCGACGGCGATGGTGGCGACGAGAATCCACCGTTCTCCCCGTGCGAGCGCGTGGATTCCGCGCGAGCCATCGAGTTGCCACACCGGCGTCAGATTGAAGAGATTGAGGAACGCCGTCAGCTGGGTGATGGCGAGCCAGATTGGCGCTCGCGTGATGCCGTATGTCGCCCCGGCCGCAAGCGCGGCGCCCAGCCCCCATACAGGACCGGCAAGCCCGATCTTTGCGTCCGTCAGCGGATCGGCGACGTGCTGCTTTAGCATCACAAGCGCACCCACGCCGGGAATGAACAGGGGAGCGCCGGCTTCGATGCCGAGCTGCCGCAGCATCATCACGTGGCCCATCTCGTGGATGTAGATCGCGACGACGAGCCCGAGCGCGAGAGGCCAGCCGTAGATGGACCAGTAGACCCCAAAGAACGCGAACATCGAGATGAACGTGCTCGCCTTCGTCAGCCCGAGCAAGAGAAACTTGATCTTGCTGAGAAAGACGATGCCGATCGTAACGACGCCGGCCGCGCCTCGCCGCCACCACGGTCGCTCGTCGGGCGCGGTGACAGCGGCGTCCGGGTGCGCGCTGTCTGCACTCCGCACGAGATCGTCGAGCCGCTGCCGAATTGCGAGATGTTGCTCCGAGTTAGGAGGCAACAACTCTAGTGTGGCCGTCCACCGTAGCCGTGCCGTGTCGATGTCCCCGGCGCGTGTCGCGGCGTCCGCGTCGGCCGCGAGAGCCTTGAGCTTCTCAGAGTAAATGAGCGCCTGGCACGCGGGACACGCCAGTGCGGCAACCGGAAGCTCGGTACCGCAGTGGCGGCAACTGGTTGGCGTCACGCCGATGTCGTCGCCGAGCCCACGCGATACGGACCGAGGACCTGTACGTGCGGCGCAGCGGTCATCTTCCACGCCTGACGCAGGCCGATGAAGATGATGAAGGCGCTGATGAGCCCGGACGGGAACGAGTTGAAGATCACGAGCACCGGCAGAGCCGCGGCGAATCCGAAGAGCACCAGAATTCCGACAACTCCACCAACTGGTTTGACAGGAGTGGGCGCTTGCTCTCCCACCGCGTCGGCGCGCTGCTCGTTACGACTCTTGTTCTGCGCGTTTATTACGCCGCGGATGATGATCGGCGTGTACGCCAGCGCAACGGCGGCGTAAGTCAGCGCCACGGCGAGAATCTGAAAGCGACGTCCGCCGCCACGCGCGCCCTTGCGGACCGAGTAGCCCACCATGTAGCCGATGAGGATCGCGACGATGCCAATTTCGATGTTGGCGATCGCAAGCACGGCGTAGTAGATGAGCGCCCCAGCGACGGCGGCCAAGAAGCCGTACACAGCCGCGATCGCAAACGGACCGACGCCCCGCGGGGTCTCCGCGGCGGCTTCGGCCGCGGTGCGACAGGTCGAGCACACTGTGTGGCCGTTGACGTCGTAGTAGCTGTCCGTGACGGCCGCGTGGCACGCGGCGCATGTGACCGCCAGGCCATCTGTGGATGACGGGGGGTGCGACGAAACGGCACGGTCGAACTGCAAGTCGGACATCGGTCGCCTCGACGGCGCCGATACTAGCACGCCGTCGCGCAGCCGGCACTCCGCATGCAGGGTCGTCGATGAACCCTTAGCCAGCGGAGTGTGTCATGACTAATCTCGTCCTGAACTTCCCGACCTTCGGTTTCGTCGTGGCGACCCGCGCCATGCTGGGCGTAGGCATCGGCTTGTTGCTCGCGGAGAAGATTCCCGCAGACCGGCGCCGCGCCCTGGGCATGACGCTCGTCGGCATCGGTGCGGCGACGACCGTACCGGCTCTCGTCGCCGTTGCCCGCAGCCGTCGTCGGTCGGCGCTGGAGGAGTCCGAGGCTCCAGCAATCTCAGCGGTCGTTTGAGAACGTGCGGCTGGCTTCGCACCAGCCGCACGTACCGCTTCTAGTTGGCGGGGACAGGCCGGCCCGCACTCTGACGGAGGGCCTCGATGAACGGCGTCGCTTCGACGAGCGCTGCCGGTTGACTCCCCGTGACGACGTCGCGCGCGGCAACGGCGGAGCCGTAAGCTCGGGCGTTGGCGTCCTTGTCAGGTTTCAACGCTCCACCGGAGAGGTTGATCCCGGCGAAGAGACCCTGCGAGCGCGAATAGGACAGGATTTCGGCGCTGAGCTGCGCGTCGGTCGCGGCTGTCGCCGAGCGGCCGACGGGACCCGCCGCAATCGAGGCATCAGCCCCCAACGTGACCTTGTCCGACAGCAGCCGGTCGAGCCCGCGGCGGTTCATGATCAGAAGCACGAGGTCGGTTTGCTGCGCCCCGATCTGGAATCCGACGCTGCCTTTTGCCAACTGCATGAACACGGGTGCGCTCCAGTTGGTACCCGCGCGGCAACTCATGACGCCAGATCCATACTCGCCGCCGAGGACGAACGCCGCTTTCTTCAGCGACGGAATGACCACGACGCATTCCGACTTGTTCCAGAGATCCTGTGGGATACCGCCGTCCGCCGCACTGCGCATTTCATTGATGATCGTGGCCGATTCGCTGAGGCGTTTGTTTTCGTCACCAGAGATTTTAGCGAACGCCGCGGTGGCCGCGAGCGTCACTACGCAACCTATCATTACGATCCTTCTCATGCTCATGGAAAACTCCTCCATCGTGCGGAGGTGCAACACGAGTGCCTGCCGGTCGAGCTGAACGATTCTGAACGCAGTCGAGCTTGAGGAAACTCGCATGTGGATCTTCTTGCTGATTGGCCTCGGCGTCGTGGTACTCGCCCACACGGCGCCTGCCCCCTTCGTCCTCGACGCAATGGCAGGCGATCGCGCGGTCTGGCGCATGCCTCGCACGAATCCACCGACGGTCTATCTCACCTACGACGACGGCCCCAATCCGGCAACCACGCCGGACTTGCTCGACGCGCTGGCGAGAGAGAGCGTCATTGCGACGTTCTTCGTCATCGACCGCCACATCACGGATGACACGGCACCGATTGTCCGCCGGATGTTTGACGAGGGCCATGCCGTCGCCCTCCACTCTGCGTCGCGGCGCGAGATGTGGCTCCCGCCGGCGACGTTCGCGCGCGAGCTCACTGCCGCCGCCGACCGCATCGAGGCGCTCACCGGATCGCGTCCGTGCCGCGCGTTCCGACCCCACGGCGGCTGGCGCAGCGGGTCGATGTTCACGGCACTCCAGCAGCTCGACTACCGGCTGGTCGGTTGGGGCTGGATGTTGTGGGACGTGGACTGGTTCCGTCCGCGCACGGCGGATCGCATTCTGAAGCGGCTCGTCCCGCGCGTCGCCGCCGGCGACATCGTCGTCATGCACGACGGCGACGAAAAGGCGCCGCGCAAACCGCAGCCGCAGGCGGTAGAGGCGACCGTCCGTCTGATCCCGCAACTGCGGGCGAGGGGCCTCGACTTCGGCATCGTTTGCCAGAACGCGTCGACTCGGTGATGGCGCCGCTACTGGCCGCGCTCGCCGCGGCTGTCGTCGGTCTTGCGGCTGCGGGCCTGCTGTACCAACACCTCGGCGCAGTACGCGATGCCCGCCGATTCCCGCTTCCTGGACGTGCGATCGACATCCACGGACGGAAGCTGCACGTCGTGATTCGAGGGGAAGGCGGACCGGCCGTCTGGTTCGAATCGGCAATTGCCGCGTCGTCGCTGAGCTGGTCGCGAGTGCAGCCCGAGGTCGCGCGGTTCACGACGGCATGCTCGTACGATCGCGCGGGCCTGGGCTGGAGCGATCCGCCGGCCGGGCCGCTCACCTTGGCGAGTGTCATCGACGACCTGCGGACCGTCGTCGCCCGGTCGACCGGCAGCGCGCCTTGCGTGATCGTGGGTCATTCGTTCGGTGCGTTTGTCTGCCTGGCGCTCGCAGCGGCATATCCGCGCGACGTGGGCGGTTTGGTGCTTGTCGACCCGCCAACTGACTGGATCGCGATGGACCGCCGCCAGGTGTATCTGCTGCGTGGAGCTCGTCAGATGTCGAAGCTCGGCGGCATACTGGCGCGATTCGGAGTCGTGCGCGCGTGTGTCGCGCTTCTCACCGGCGGCGCACCGGCGGCGCCGCGCCATTTCGTCAAAGTATTTGGTCCCTCGACGGCGCACACGGTCGAACGGCTGGTCGGCGAAATTCGCAAGCTCCCGCCGGAAGTCTATCCATTCGTCCAGGCGGCGTGGTGCCAGTCGAAGCCGTTTCGCGCGATGGCGGACTACCTGCGAGTGTTCGAGGAGGCGGCACTGTCAGCGCCGCAGTGCCGAATTCCGGACGACATGCCTGTGTTCGTCATCTCCGCCGGCGATCAGCCGGACGCCGTGAAGGCTGCGCACGAGCGTCTGGCACGCTCGTCATCGCGCGGACGTCACATCGTCGCGGAGAAAAGCGGCCACTGGGTGCCGTTCGACGAGCCCGATGTCATCGTCGATGCGATTCGCGAGCTCATCGAAGCGCTCGAATGGCACGTCCATTGAAGTCATGAGTCCGTTTGGAGGTACATGATGAGAAGGATGGCACTTTGTCTCGGTGCGGCCATGCTCTGTTCAGCTGGTGCAGTGTTCGCGGCCGAGCAGACGTGGACGGGGACGATCAGCGATAGCAAGTGCGGTGCGTCGCACAAGGCGATGACCGAACACAACAAGGACCTGACCGATCGGGCGTGTGCGGAGGCCTGCGTGAAGGGCGGCGCGAAGTACATCTTCGCGACGGGCGGGAAGGTCTACACGCTGGAGAATCAGAACGATCCAGCACTTGCGATGTATGCGGGTGAAATGGTGACCGTCACAGGAGAGCGGCGGGGGAACACCATTGCCGCGTCGAAGATCTCTAAACCGAAATAGCTGGCACGGCGCGGCGACGCCAGATCTCCATCGCGACGCGCGCCGCGCCCAGCCTCGGCAGTTCGTGAACGCTCGCCACAGCTCACTACATACGTTCCCGCGAAATCTGGCTCAGCAACTCGGCGGTCTGCCGCGGTGCGGTCACGGCCACGAGGTCAGCTTGCGAGATGATGCCGGTGCAACACCCATCTCGGTCGACGACGGGCACGCGCCGAATCTGGCTCGCTTCCATGAGCTCGAGCACCTCCTCGACCGGTGTGTCGACGAACACAGTCCGGACAGGCATCGTCATGCAGGTGTCGGCCGTATAGCCCATCGGATTCTTGCCCTCGGCCACGATCCGGCACACGATGTCGCGGTCGGTCACGACGCCGATTGGCCGATCGGTGCGGTCGACGATGGGGATCTCGCCGCAGTCGTTTTCCACCATCATCTTCGCCACTTGATCGAGAGTGGTTTCTGCTGAGCAGACGGCCGGTGACTCCGTCATCACGTCGCGTGCGAGCTTAGCCATGGCATACACTCCTCGTGAAAAGGGATACGGTTTGTGCTGCAACCATCGATCCGCCAGGAATCGTGGCACTGCCGTTGCTGACGATTCGCCGCGACCGATGTAACCTGAGCAGCAATGGAAGCGGCAAACCTCGCCTACCTCGAACATCTCTACGCCGAGTACCTGCGCAACCAGAGCGCCGTCCCGGAATCGTGGCAGCGCTACTTTGCCCACGGTCCCATCGTCGCGCCGGCGGTCGGGCACGCCGCTGTCGACGCCGCGCCGGCGGCGCTTCAGGAGCGCGTCGACATGCTGGTGCGCAACTACCGCGTGCGCGGCCACATCGTCGCCGACCTGGATCCGTTGGGACGCAAGCGGCCGGAGCCGCCGGAGTTGAACGTGTCGGCGTACGGCTTCAGCCAAGACGACATGGATCGTCCGGTCTTTTTTGCCGGCCGCCCGCTTCCGCTTCGCGATGTCATTCAGCGGCTACGCAACACGTACTGCCGTGCCATCGGCGTGCAGTTCATGCACATCGACGACGCCGTGAGGCGCGAGTGGCTGCAGGAGCGCATGGAGCAGAGCGAAAACCGTTTGCATCTGTCGCGCGATGAGCAAATCCGGATTCTCAAGCGGCTGACCGATGCGATCGTGTTCGAAGAGTTCGTGCGCCACAACTTCGTCGGCGCACGATCGTTTTCGCTTGAAGGCTCGGAGAGCCTGATCCCGCTGCTCGACCTCGCCATCGAGAAGGCGAGCGAACAAGGCGTCCGCGAGATCGTCATCGGCATGGCGCACCGCGGCCGCCTCAACGTCCTGGCCAACATCACACGAAAGAGCCCGCGGGAGATCTTCCGGGAGTTCGCCGGGATCGACACGGGATCGGACGACGGGCATGGCGACGTGCGCTATCACCTCGGGTACGGCAACGACTGGATCACGAGTGCCGGCCGCACCGTTCACTTGTCGCTGTCGTTCAACCCGAGTCACGTGGAGTTCGTCAATCCCATCGTCGTCGGCCGCACCCGAGCGAAGCAGGATCGAGCGGGTGACGCGGCGCGCGAGCGCGGCCTCGCCGTCCTCATTCATGGCGACGCGGCATTTGCCGGTGAAGGCGTCGTGCAGGAGACGCTCAACTTGAGCGAGTTGACCGGCTATCGCATCGGCGGGGCGCTGCACGTCGTCGTGAACAACCAGATCGGCTTTACGACGCCGCCTGAAGAGGGGCGGTCGACGGTGTATTCCACCGACGTCGCCAAGATGCTGCAGATTCCCATCTTTCACGTCAACGGCGAGGATCCCGAAGCCGTGGCGTTCGTCATCAGGCTTGCGCTCGACTTCCGCGCGACGTTCAGAACCGACGTGGTCGTCGACATGCTCGGGTATCGGCGGCGAGGGCACAACGAGAGCGACGAGCCGTCGTTCACGCAGCCGGTGCTCTATCGTGAAATCGACGCGCGCCGATCTGTCCGCGACGGGTACCTGGATCACTTGCTGCAGCTTGGCGAAGTCACGTCGGACGAGGCCGATCAGATCGCCGCCGAGCGGCGCGATCATTTCGAGCACGAGCTCACGAGGTCGCGCCACGAGGTGGCGAGAGCGCCGCAGGTGTGGACCGACTGGGTCGGCGGGCCAGAGACGAATGCGGTCGACGTCGAGACCGGCCTGAGCAACGACACGCTCCGCTGTCTGCTCGACGCGCAAACGAAGATGCCGGCCGACTTTCACCCGCATTCGAAGATCCGGCGCGGGCTCGAACGCCGGCGTGCGATGGCGCGCGGCGAGCATCCGCTCGACTGGCCGGCGGCCGAATCGCTCGCCTTTGCGACGCTCGCAGTGTCGGGCGTGCCGATCAGGTTGACGGGCCAGGACAGCGCCCGCGGCACTTTCAGCCAGCGTCACGCGGTGCTCCACGACGAGCAGGACGGCCATCAGTACGTGCCGCTGCGTCATCTTGCCGACGGACAGGCCCCGGTCGAGATCTACAACAGCCCGCTTTCAGAGCTGGCAGTGCTGGGATTCGAGTACGGCTACAGCCTCGACTATCCCGAGGCGCTCGTCTTGTGGGAAGCGCAGTTCGGCGACTTCGTGAACGCCGCGCAGGTCGTTGTCGATCAGTTCATCGCGAGCGCGGAGACGAAATGGCGGCGGTTGAGCGGGCTGGTGTTGCTACTGCCGCACGGCTTCGAAGGAATGGGGCCTGAGCATTCGAGCGCCCGGCTCGAACGTTTTCTGCAGCTGGCGGCAGAAGACAATATCCAGATCGTCTATCCCACGACACCCGCGCAGTACTTTCACGTGCTGCGCCGGCAGGCACTACGCCGCTGGCGGAAGCCGCTCGTCGTCCTCACGCCAAAGAGCTTGTTGCGGCATCCGCAGTCGGTGTCGACGCTGGACGAGTTGAGCAGCGGGCGCTTCCATCGCGTCGTGGCCGACAGTGAACGTCCGCACGTGATCCTCTGCACCGGGAAGATCTACTTCGAGCTTGCCGCCAAGCGCGCCGAGTTGAAGCGCGACGACGTCGCGATCGTGCGGCTGGAGCAGCTCTATCCGTTTCCGCAGGAAGCGCGAAGGTATCGGGCGGCAAAATGGGTCCAGGAAGAGCCGGTCAACATGGGCGCCTGGGCGTTCATCCGGTTGAAGCTTGGCGACGGCGTCACGTGCGTGGCGCGGCCGGAGTCGGGCAGTCCGGCTGCGGGATCCAGCGTCAGGCACAAACGCGAGCAGGAAGAGCTCATCACGCGGGCGGTGACGGAATGGCCATCGAACTGAAAGTGCCGCCGGTCGGCGAGTCGGTCACGTCGGTCGAAATCGGCAAGTGGTTGAAGGCCGAGGGCGACGCGGTTGCGAAGGACGAAGCCGTCGCGGTCATCGACTCCGAGAAGGCCACGGTGGAAGTGCCGGCGCCGACGGCCGGACGGCTGACGAAGATCATGAAGCACCAGGGCGAGTCCGCGGCAATCGGCGAAGTCATCGGTGAAATCGACGAGCGTGCGGCCGCTCCGGCGTCGCGTCCCCGGCCAGCCACGCCTCGAGCCGCGCCTTCTGCACCGGCACCGGCGCCGGCCGCACCGCAGGTGGCGCCAGCGCCGCGCGTGGAGACGGCGGCGGCTCAGAAACCTGCCGCCGACGATCGCAGCGAAGAAGTCGTGCGCATGACGACGTGGCGGCGGACGATCGCGCGGCGCCTGGTCGAAGCGAAGCAGGCAACCGCGCTGCTCACGACGTTCAACGAGATCGACATGACGGCGGTGTCGGAGCTCCGCAAGACCTGGGGCGATGCCTTCCAGAAGAAACACGAGGTCAAGCTCGGGTTCATGTCGTTCTTCGTGAAGGCGGCCGCCGACGCGCTTCATGCGTTCCCGGCCGTCAACGCGGAAGTGCGCGGCGACGACATCGTCTTCCGCAACTACTGCGACATCGGCATCGCGGTCAGCAGCCGCCACGGGCTGGTCGTGCCGATTCTTCGGAGCGCCGAGCGGATGGGTTTCTCCGAGATCGAAAAAGCGATTGCGGAATTCGCCAGGAAGGCGAACGACAACACGCTCAAGCCCGAGGAGCTGGAGGGCGGCACGTTCACGATCACCAACGGCGGCGTGTTCGGCTCGCTGGTCTCCACGCCAATCATCAACCCGCCGCAGAGCGCGATTCTCGGTCTGCACGCGATTCAGGATCGCCCCGTCGCAAGAGAAGGACAGGTGGTGATTCGCCCGATGATGTACGTGGCGCTCACCTACGATCACCGGATCATCGACGGCAGGGAAGCCGTACTGTTCCTGCATCGCGTGAAGGATGCGATCGAAACGCCGGCGCGGATGTTGATCGAGGTCTGAAGAGGTTCCTGGTTCCAGGTTCCTTGTTCCAGGTTCGAGGGTTCCAGGTTCGAGGGTTCCAGGTTCGACGGTTCCAGGTTCGACAGTTCGAACCCCGAACCCCGAACCCCGAACCCCGAACCTGGAACCCCGAACCTGGAACCCCGAACCTGGAACCCGGAACCTGGAACCTGGAACCTGTCGTTATTGCTCGTCGTCTTCGTTCAGTTCGCTCGCGATTGGCGTCAGCGATCCAAACAGTCCATCCATCTCGTCGTTCGGTCCGGCTGTGAAAAACAGCGTGTTGCCAGGGCCGGACGGTCCGCCGTTGCCGAACGCCAGACCCCACAGTCCCGTGATGGAGAGCTTCGCGCCGGCCGGCGTGAGCATGTTGCCGAGGAATTCGCCGGACACAGGGTTGAAGGCGGCAATCGTGCCGTCGCCGAAGTTGCCGACGATCACCGCATGGCTGAACTCGCCGAAGAACGCAGGCGCGAGCGTCACGCCCCATGGTGCGTTCAGGAAGTTTCCGTGATCGAGCCGCTGGAGCAGCTCGCCCTCCGGCGTGAACACATCGACGTACCCAAGTCCCTCGCCGGGGACATCGTCCATCTGATCGTCGTCCTGTTTTGCGTACGTCACGTAGACGTTGGGACCGATCCCCTGGATGTTGAACGGCGCGAATCCCTTCGGCAGCTTCTGATCGCGGAACGCGTGTTTCGGCAGGTCCACCTGCATGAAGTTCGTATCGAAGACATCAATCTCGCCACTGCGGAAGTTCGCGGCGAGGATGTACTTGTGGCCGTGGATTTCGGCAATCGTCGCGCCTTTGTAAACGGCACCGTGATTTTTCTTGGGCTTCTGCGAGTTATCGACCTTGATCACCGCCTCCGCCGCTTTCACCCCGGGGTTCCATCCTGAAATCGTGCCGTCTTCAGTCGCCCAGATGAAGATGGCTTGCTTGGGTGGCGTGGTAGTTTTGTCGAGAAGAAAATCCGCCGGGCTGCCGTTGAACATGACGGCCGTCGGTTTGCCCGGCGGCATTCCGCTTGGCGCGTTCGGTATCGTCACGACGAGCGGTGGGATGGTGGTCGGAGTTGTCGACACGTTGTACAGCGTCGACGTACCGGTGAAATTGTTCGAAACCCACCAGGGCGTCGACGCCCCGTGCACGAGTCCCCAGGCGTTCCGCAGGTTCGAGTCAGGCACCGGCGCGGCGCCGGTGTTGGCAACGAGGTTGGTCTGTGTGTAGTGCTGTCCGACAGCGACAGACGGACACAGGCCAATGATGAGCAGGACGAGGGAACCCAGCACACGGTTGTGGGACATCGCGCTCTCCATGGGCAATGGGCGCGTGATTGCGCTCCATCTTCGGCGCGACGCGCACGCAAGAGCGATGCCTCGTGGACGTCAACGTCCAGTGTTTTTGCGCACGGCCTTTTGCCCGTTGCCTCGGCCGTGAACGATGAATGCTGTGAAAACCTGCTGTGAGTCTCGGACGAACTCAACCGCATCTCCGCCGTCACGGAAAACGAAAGTCGTTTCACTTTCCGGCACGAGCGCGCGCCTGGCCGCATTCGCGCCTTCCTGAAAAATCAAGAAACCATCAGCGGCACTCACGATGACCTGACGTTCAGGGGCGAACTCGTAGATGCCCGCATACTTCAAGAGCGCGGCTGTGTTTAATCGAAAGGTGCTGCCTCCCACCAGGTGTCCGGCGTCCTTCTCGTTCTCGCAGATCGTCTCCACAAGTTCGACATCCGGCGTCAGCACTTTGTCCATCCTCAACGACAACGGCGTCTTGAACACAGCGGGGTCGTCGAGGGTCATTACGTACTCCATATGTCCAAAGTCCCGTCTCCTGAATCGCTCCGTCACCCGCAGGGACTCGGTCTGAGGATGTCCGTAGAAATCGAGCCAACCTCGGTCGTTGAAACCCGCGGTCGTCACGACGAGTGTGTCGGATTCCCAACGGCCAATCGAGTATCCCAGCCACGTCGGGTTCGGATCCTTTGGGAGCGGTCGGCCGTCAGTGAAGATCATTCGAAGAGCGTCGTTCCCCCCGTCGCCTCCGTGAACAATGGTCATCACGTCGGGCGTCTGGACGATCCGCTGGAAGACGGCTCCGAACGCGTTCAAGGGCGCGAGTCCTCGCGGCAGGCAACGCGCCATGGGGCTGTCCTTGGCAAAATTCAGGACCCGTTCTCGGAATATGGATCGCGCCGAAGGCTGGGTCGCATCAGGTTCGAGGTCCTGAGCGACGTTCCACGCGAAGCCGTTGACGTGACCGGAACCCTCGACATGCCACGTGCCCGACAGGTCTGGTTTCCCGTCAGACATGTGAGGCGTCGGCGCTGTGAGATTCGGCTTGCCGTCCGGCAGTCGCGGAATCGTTGGCGCGATGTAACTGGGCCATTGGCCCGCGCGCGGTGTCGCGCTGAGTGCGGCGAGCGCCAGCGTGACGGCGATCGGGATTGTACGAACTCGCATCAGCGTCCTCCCGAGTGTCAGAGCGTCTTCAAGAACGCGATCAGCGCGCGACGATCATCCTCCGACAGCTTCAACCCGTACGAGTGTCCCTTGACGGCATATGTCTGATGGTCGTGCGGCCTCCAGCCGGTCGGCACGTAGTCGTCGCGGATGCGACGCGGATCGAACCAGTCTTCGAGCGTCGCGCACCAGCCGCTGTGCCCGAACATGCCGCGATACCAGACGCCTTTGAGCGACGGCACCTTGTAGTAGCCTGTCCCTCGCCGGGTCTTCAACGCGAGATCGGGATCGGTGCCGACCGAGATCGACAGGATGTCGTACTTCTGGTGATGGTCGGCCGGAATCGTGAAGCCGTCGGCCGGAGTGAGTTTGTTGTTCGTGTACAGCGGCGGAGTGTGACAGCCCGCGCAGCCTTCGCGCTGGAACACGCGCTGGCCGCGCGCGGCGACGTCGTCGAAGCGATTCGGATTCTTCGGCGGTTCAAGAGAATACAGGTACTTTGCCAGCGCGTAGAGTTGTTCATCGCTGTACCGGCTGCGCGTCGATGGGTCGGGCAGCTGCGTGTATCGCGGCGCGTCGCCAGGGAAGAACCCGTTGTGATTCGCGAGCGCGTCGCCGCCGTTCATGATGCCGCGGTTCATCGCTGCGTACCGCATCAAGTCGCCAATCGACCTGTGATTCTGGAGCCCTGTGCGATCCAGATAGCGACGGTCCTTCACGCCGATGAGATCGGGTACTTGAATCGGATTGAAGGGGCTACCTCGATGGCGCGGGATGACGCCAGCCGGATACGCGCCCTGCAACTCGACGTATTCCTGAAACGGCATCGTGTCGAGTCGCGAGAGTGGATCGGGATCGAGCCAAGGGGTCGCGAACGTTCCGCGTAAGGTCGTTCTTTGCTGGCGCCACGAAGCGTCCGCCCCCGGACCTTGCGCGGCCTCACGCAGGCGCAGGTTGTTCGGGCGTCCGATCGCGTAGTTGCCTTGCGCGCCTTTCAGGACGCTGCCGTCAAGCATCAGGCGTGTGTGGCAGTAAGCGCACGCAAGCGTCTCAACGGCGACCGTGCCCTGCTCCCGAATGACATACCTGAGAATCGGCAGCGTGCCATCGGCGGCGGCCTTCCACCCCACCGTGGACCACCACGCTGCGCTCCTGACGTCCTCTGTCGTGATCGGACCGGCGCCCGCCTGCACCGGCGCGTCGAACACGATCTCGCCGGCGCGAATCCAGTCCGCTTCGCTTTCGAGCGGTGGATGATGGCCCGCATCGTCCCACACGACTTCCGGCGGCTGCTGCTTCAGCCTGTCGAAGTAGCCGGCCGGTTCGTGGCCAGGCGCGTACACCGGATAGTTCTTGTAGATGGGCGCGACCGGAATCCGATAGTAGTAATCCGGCGACGGGTGCTTCGGCGAGCCGATCGGGTTCGCAAGCGGAACCTCCAGCGTCTCCATTGACTGCGCGTCCCACGTCTTCGGAATGGAGGACGTCGTTGGTCGAACCTGAGCCCCGACGACACCGAGCGTCAGGATGATCGCCGCCGGCGCCGCGACCGAAATGCCGCAGGCGGCGATAGTGACGCGGGAAACCTGAGATCCGCGATTCACAACGTCCTCAGGAAGGCGATCAGGGAGCGGCGGTCGGAGTCCGAGAGGTCGAGGCCGAACGTGTGCCCTTTGACAGCGTACGTCGCGCGATCGAACGGCTTCCAACCCGTCGGCACGTAGTCGTCGCGCAGGCGGAGAGGATCGAACCAGTCCTCCAATGTCGCGCACCACCCGCTGTGGCCGAACATCGACCGATACCATACGCCCTTGAGCGAGGGGACCTTGTAGTACCCAGTGCCGCGGTGTGTTCTCATCGTCAGCTCGGGATCGGTTCCGACAGAAATCCGCAGGATGTCGTACTTCTTCAAATGATCGTCGGGAATGTCGAATCCCGGCGCTGGCGTCAGCTTGTTATTCGTGTAGAGCGGCGGCGTGTGACACGTCGCGCAGCCCGTACGGTTGAATACCTGCCGGCCGTTCGCAGCGACGGCATCGAACCGATTGGGATTCGGCGGCGGCTGCAGCGAATAGACATAAAGCGTCAGTGCGTACAACTGCTCGTCGCTGTACCGAGTCGATCTTTCCGGTGGAGGCACGCGCTCGAATGACGGAGCACCGGCGGGGACGAATCCGGCGAAGCTCGCCAGGCGGTCGGCCCCTTGGTTCATGGCCGCATAGCGCATCATGTCCGCAATCGAACGGTGCGTTTCCAGACCGGTGCGATCAAGGTAGCGGCGCTCTTTCACGCCGATCAGATCCGGAATCTGTACTGCAGTGAACGAATTCGCCCGATGACGAGGCGCGGTGCCCGGTCGAAACGTGTCGAAGAGCGAAGCGAGCTCGTCGATCGACATCGAGTCGATGCGTTCTTCTGGATCCGGATGCAAATAAGGCGCGGCGTGGAGCCTCTTCAAAAAGGTGCGGACCTGTGCCAGATACGCCGGCTTGTCGGAAGCCGCCGCGTCATTGACTCGCCATCGAAAAGCCACCGCTCTTTGAGTGGGAAAGTTGCTCTGAGCACCTTTGATGATGCTGCCGTCCTGCATCACACGCGTATGGCAGAACGCACAGGACGTGTTGGCTAACTCCACCGTGCCTGTGCGTCTGAGGATGTATTGAAGCGACGGCAGCGTTCCGTCCTTCGCAATCGGCGGATTGACCTTCGCGAGCCAGTCCGCGCTTCTCACGTCGGCGGCCGTGATGTTGGCGTCGCCGCCCGTCGGCGAGTCGAAAACAATCTCGCCCGCCCGGACCCAATCGGCCTCGGTCTGAAGCGGCGGCGCATGCCCCGCGTCGTCCCACACGACGACCGGCTCCTGCTGCTTCAACCAGTCCATGTAGCCTTGCGGCTCGCGGCCAGGCGCGTAGACCGGATAACTCTTATAGATGGGACGGACGGGAATACGGTAGTAGTAGTCCGACGACACATGCTTGGGAGAGGCGATCGGACTGGCGAGCGGGACTTCGTGCCTGCCGATCTCCGCATCGTCCCAGGTCTTCGGAATGACTCGGACGTCGGGTTGCTGTTGCTGTGCTGGAAGGGTCGTTATTCCAACCGCGAGAAGCGTAGGCAGGCTCAGCAGCGTGCGGAATCTCATGACGTCACCCCGTAATCGCGGGAAGCGTCGCTGGGCACGCGATCTGAGTCAATGGACGGTAGGTGTCTTGTTGGTCCCCATGCAAGGTCTTTGCGCGTAAGGATTTGAGAGATCATCTTCCCGGCGTATAGTCGGTGGTCGGCTGAAAGCCATGATCGGAGAGCCGGTGTCCGTATTGCGCTTCGGCGTATTCGAGGCTGAGCCGCGCTCGGGAGAACTCCGCAAGCACGGTGTCAGAGTCAGACTGCGGGACCAGTCGTTTCAGGTCTTAGTGCTGCTGCTTGAACGACCGGGCCAGATCGTCACGCGCGAGGAGTTGCAGCGGCGGCTGTGGCCCGCCGACACCTTCGTTGACTTCGACCGAGGCTTGAACAAGGCCGTCAACCGGTTGCGCGATGCGCTCGGCGATTCGGCTGACAGCCCCCGCTTCATCGAGACGCTGCCGAAACGTGGGTACCGCTTCATCGCGCCTATCGACACGGCAGCGCCGCTCGCGATGCAGGCGGCGGAAGCAGCGCCGCGTTATCCGCAGTGGGTCCGCCGGGTGACCGTTGGAGCGCTCATTGTCGCGGCCGGCTTCTCCGCTGGGTGGTACCTGCTGCGGTCCCGGCCTCCCCGTGCGGCGATCGGCCCTGTACGTGTTGTGCTTGCGGATTTCGACAACCACACGGCCGACCGCGCCTTCGACGACACCCTGAAGCAGGCACTCGCCATCGACTTGGAGCAATCCCCCACGGTGCACGTCATATCGGACGACGAAGTGATGCGCACGCTTCGCTTGATGCATCGTCGCGTGGAGGATCCGTTCACGACTGCCGTCGCGCGCGACGTCTGCCGGCGAAGCGACGGGAGCGCGGTGCTCAGCGGCTCACTCGCGATGCTGAACAGCGAATACGTGCTCGGGCTCAATGCGGTCGACTGTCGGACGGGTGAAATCGTGGCGCGAGAACAGGTCCGCGCATCCCGCAAGGAAGATGTACTCGGCGCCGTTGACGATGCGACGGCCGATCTGCGTCGCAAGCTGGGTGAGTCGGCGACGTCGGTTCCACTACTGGACAAACACGTCCACGAAATGCTGACGACGGTGTCGCTCGACGCATTCCAAGCGTACACGAACGCCGAACGCAACGTGCTCACGAAAGGCGGATGGTCGGCCATTCCGCTGTTCGAGCACGCCATCGAGATCGATCCCGACTTCGCATACGCGCACGCTGCTGTCGCGCTTGTACTAGGAACCGTGGGGGAATCGGCTCGTTCAGCAGAACACGCTGAAAAGGCCTATCACCTACGCGATCGAGTCAGCGAGTGGGAGCGATTCTTCATCACGGCGCAGTACAACGACCGCGTCACCGGCCAACTCGAGAAGAATCTTGCGATCTGCGATTTGTGGATCCAGGCGTATCCACAAGAACGGACGGCTCGCACCCGGCTCGGCATGACGTACTACCAGCTCGGCCAGCCCGCGCGTGCGCTGGTCGAGTTCGAGGAGGCACGCCGGCTCGGCCACGAGCACCCGATCGACGTCGACAATTGGTCGCGGGCGGCAATGCGACTCGATCGCTGGCAGGAGGCGGCTGCGCTGCTCAGTCTGGCGCTCGAGCGTGCGCCCGATCGCCTTCCGTTCCGCCAGGACTTGTATCGTGCGAGTTTTCTCGCGAACAACGGCAATGGAATGGCGGCGCAGATCGAGTGGGCGAGGCATGCGCCTCGTGCCGATGCGCTGTTCGCCGAACAATCGGACACCGATGCTTACTTTGGCCGGGCGCAGAAGGCGCGTGCGACGCTGCAGCAGGCGGTTTCCGCGGCGGTGCGGAACGACTTCAAGGGTAATGCCGCCGTGTGGTCCGCCGCGGGGGCGCTGCGAGACGCGATGTTCGGCGAGGCCGAGCAGGCTCGACGTCAAGTGCGTGCTGCACTCGCCTTTGAAGACAGCTGGGAAACGAAAGCGCTCGCAGCGATAGCGCTCGCACGCGCTGGCGACGTCGTTGAAGCGCGCGATCTTGCTGCGAGCCTCAACGCCGAACGGCCGCTCGGCACCCTCGTTCAGAACTACTGGCTTCCGTCTATTCACGCCGAAGTCGAATTGCGGGCCGGACATGCGGCTCGGGCGATCGATCTGCTGCGATCGGCCGAGCCGTACGAGCAGGCCGACACCCGCGTGCCGCTGCTGCCGGCGTTCGTTCGAGGAGAGGCGTATTTACAAGCGCGCGACAGCCTTGGCGCGGCCAAAGAATTTCGAAAGCTGCTGGAACACCCCGGTGTCGTGGGCAACTGCGTGTTAGGCGCGTTGGCTCACGTCGGACTCGCGCGGGCGCTCATGCTTCACGGCGACAGAGCGGACGCGCGCAGGGAGTACGAGTCGTTTCTCAGGCTGTGGGCAGATGCCGATTCCGGCATTCCGATACTGACGCAGGCGAGGGCGGAAAACCGCGCGCTCAGATGAGCGCGCGGTTCGTCGTGCGTTACTGAGTTATGGTCTTCACGGCGTCCCCGACCTTGAATCCGGTCCCGGACACGACATTGCCGACTGCTGACTGGTCGTCCACGTCGGTGATCTTGATCACGCCCACTGGCGTCGTCATCCGGCGAATGACCTTACCGCTCGCCGGATCCTTGATCTCGCGCGACACGCGCTCGACGTTCATCTGATCGCCCACCTTGATGCCGGCCTTGCCGCCGACGTTGAGGACGATCTGCCCGCCGTCGGCCGCCGCCACCAAACCCTCGACGACGATCGTGCGCACCACGAGCTTGCCATTGCCCGCGATCACGTTCGTGCTCAACTGCTCGGTGGCGGCTTTCGTCGCCTCGCCGATGATCGTGTTCTGGAAATCGCTCGAGCCGAAGTTGACGGCGCCGGCGCCGAATCCGCCCCACGAGCCGCCGCCCCCGAGCATCGACGTGCTCGTGCGCTTCGACTCGCCCTTGCCTTCGGCGACCGCCAGGATTTCCGCCGTGTCGATGTCGACGATGCGCGCGTCGAGTCCGACGATGGCTTTGCTCTCTTTGCGGTTGAATCCGCCGAAGCCGACTTTGCCGAGCCCGCCTCCGACGCCGCCGATGCCCTTGTTCTTGGTGTCGTTGCCGAATTCGGTGATGCTGCCGACGATGATCGCGTCGACGCCGAGAAGTTTTCCGAGCTTGGCGGCCGACATCGGGTTGGCACGGTCGCTGTTCGAGAAATTCTGTTCGGCCATGATCTTGTCGAGCGCTTTGCGCTCGATCACCGAGTAGGTGCCGTCCTTCACGAGGTACGTTACCAGCAAGTCGGTCACGCCCTTGCCGATGTCGATGTCCTTGCCGAAGATGGCGGCCACACCGGAATGAACGGTCGCGTAGTCGAAGTCGAACACCGCCACGCGCTTCTTACGAGGGGCGGCCCCGGAACTCGGCGCCTGCGCGCTGACGACAACGGCAAGGGCGAGCCCCAGGCAGACAGCGAAGAATACGGCTCTCTTCATGCAGTCCTCCGGAGAACTTTAGTGAACAGTATGTGCCGGAGACTGTAGCAGAGGTACGGCAGCCGGCGCCAGATGAATACGCGAGAAATGGCGTGCCGACGGCTCGCTATTTTGCCGTTACTTCAGCGATCGATACGCGACGCGGTCGGCGTTGAACGAGCCGAGCCACAGCTCGTTGCCAACGGGAATCGCCGTGGCCGTACCGGTGAAGGCCGGCGTCGCCGGTCCTCGCGCGATCTCCGTGACTGCCAGGGTCTTCGGATCGATCGCGTCGGCAATGTAGCCGCGCGAGCACCTGATGCCGTCCGCGGTCTTCGGGGCGCCACCGCACGCCGGCTCATTGTCGATCATGCCGGCCGTGACGAGCCTGCCGCCGATCAACCGGATGTTGTCTGGTCCGAATTCCTTGAGTTGCGCGGCGCGCATCGGCTTCGACGGGTCGGCGCGCGAGAACTCCAGCACGCGTTTCGTCGTCGTCGACGCGACATAGAACGTGCGATCGTCGGCTGATGTCTCGATCCCATTGTTTGCCGAGAGCTCCGTGCCCGGGAGTTTCTTGAATCCCGGCGCGCCGGGCGTCCATTGATACACGACGCCGGTAATGCGTCCGGCGAACGCGTCTTCGAACGTCTTGTCAGGAGTAATAAGGACAGTCGCGAGGATGGTGCCGTCCTTGAATACAGCCACGCTGTTGGCCGGCAGCTTGTCCGGCATCGGCACGCAGCCAATCCACGTCGCTGATGGCGATGCCGCTCCAGCATCGACGTCGAACACCTCGATCGACTCGCGGCCTCCATGATTGGTCGCGTACAACGTGTAGTGAGCGGACTGCGCTGGACGAAGGCTCAGGCCATGAAGGTGCGCGAGCTTCGAATCCAACGGCGCGGGGCAGTTTGGGAATCTGGCGCGATCCGCGCGGGCCGTCCCCTTGCCGCCGCCATACAGCGTGCTGGCCCGTTTCGCCGACGTGTCGATCAGATGCAGACCGCTGCCGTCCGCCATTCCGCTCGCGAACATCCAATGCGAATTCGGCACAGGCACCAGGTCTTCAGGATTCTGAATGCCGCAGATGAAGCTGAGACCGCCCGACGGCGCACAGCCTGCCGGCGCCTGCGCCTCAATCGCAGTTGTGATGACGACTGCTCTTGTGAGCAGCCACGAAGACACGAAAATCACGAAGGTCCACGAAGCAATTCTGTACAAGAAGTTATTCGTGAACCTTCGTGTTCTTCGTGGCTTCGTGGCGATGAATTGGTGCTTCATTGGGCACTCCCTACCTCAGTCTGCGACGAGCATGCGGATCGTTCCGTCCTGCCGCGACGTGATGAAGATTTCGCCGTCCTTGCTGCGGCTGATCTGCAGATCCGCGCGCGTCACCGACGCTCCGTTCGCCTTCTCGACGAGATCGCGCAGCGTGACATACACGCGGTTGCCGGACGGTCCCTTCACGTACAGTTGGATCTCTTCGACCGGCGCGACCGTTTCAGGTATTCCGTCGTCGGCTTTCTTCATGGCGGCGACGTCGCTCGCGAAGATGCGGCCGCGCTGGATGTCGCCGAAGATGAACTTGCCGCGCAGCGCCGGGATCGTGCCGTGGTACGTGTAGCCGCCCGTGATGGCCTGGCCGTCGTTGTGGTCGTAAATCGCAACCGGGTACGTGAAGCCGTCCTTCTCGCGTCCCTTCAGAATGCCGTCAGGCAGCGCGAAGATCTGATCGAGCGTGCCGCCCCGCATTCGGCCGTTGTCCCAGTAGCCTTCACGTTTCATCCAACCGTAGTTCCCGCCGTTGCGGACGATGTTGATCTCTTCGATGTTGCTCATCCCGATATCCGCCGCGAACATTGTCCCATCGGAGAGATCCCACGAGAGACGGTGCGCGTTGCGGAAGCCGTATGCGTAAATCTCGCCGAGGGTCTTCGGATCGCCGTCAGCGGCGAACGTATTCGCCATCGGGATCGTGTAGTCGCCGAGCCCTTTCGTCCCTCCGGTGACCGACGGGCTTCGCGGGTCGATGCGGAGAATCGCCGTCACCACCGAGTCGAGCCGCTGCGTTTGATCCGGGTTGTTCGCGCGCGGCCCGCCGCCGTTGCTGAATCCGTAATCGCTGCCGCTGGTATAGAGGAGCCCGTAGTCTGGCGATCCCGGCTTGGCAGTCGGATTGAATTCAACCGCACCCATCGGATGCGTGAGGTTCTGCACCACGTGAGCGACACGCAGCAGTTCGCGGCGCGTACCCTCGAATGTCCCGGCCCCGGGGTTCGTCGCGTGCCATTCAGTAATGATGTTGTGATACGTGACGTCCGCGGTCGTGAATCCCGGCGGAATGAAATTCGGCACCGCAGGATTGCCGGCCGCGCGTTCGCTGTGCACGGTGTAGAAGAGGCCGTTGCGCGCGAACTCGGGATGAAACGTGAAGCCGATGAAGCCGCTCTCCAGCCGCAAGTAGACCGCCAACGGAAACGCTTGCGCGACGTTCAGGTACGGCGACGGCGGATTGCTGCCGTTGAGGATGTACAGAATTCCACGAGAGTCGTTGGCGAAGCGGCGGCCATCGGGTGCATCGCGCACGTAGCTGACCCGCGCCCAACCCATCGGCGCGACTTCCTGATCGGCGGGCCGCATGCCCCGCGTGTCCGGAAGCCGGACCAGATCACGGATTTGTACGGTCAGCCCGTGCTTCTCGATGTTCGGCAGCGGATCGACGACCTGTTGCTGCGCGTACAGTACGGCAACGGCCGCGAGCGCTCCGGCGAGTGGCGAGATCGTCCTGATGTGGCGTTGCATAGTGGAGGAGTATACGCGTGACGATTCGCCAGGTCAGCCGAGGGCCGTCCCAAACAGTTTGCCGACCATTGCGGTCGTTGCCATCGCCACCGCGCCCCAGAACGTCACGCGAATGGCGCCGACGAGCACGGAGGCGCCACCTGCTTTCGCGGCGATCGCGCCGAGCGCGACGAGGCATACGAGCGACACAGCGGAGACCGTCAGTCCCAGAGCGCTTATGGGGGCGGCCATGATTGCGAGCACCGGAACGCCGGCGCCGATCGCGAACGTCCCCGCCGAAGCGATCGCCGCCTGAAGCGGCCGCGCGGTCAGTTCCTCAGTCAGGCCGAGTTCGTCGCGGGCGTGCGCCGCCAGCGCATCCTTTGCCATCAGCTGTCGCGCGACGGTGCGGGAAAGATCGCGATCGAGGCCGCGGCGTTCGTAGATGGCCGCCAGCTCGTCTTCTTCCGCACGCGGCTGCGAGGCGAGCTCGGTTCTCTCCCGCGCGAGATCGGCCTGTTCCGTGTCGGCCTGGGAGCTGACCGACACGTATTCACCGGCGGCCATGGAAAGTGCTCCGGCGACGAGGCCCGCGACGCCCGCGATCAACACCTCGTGCCTTCCTGTGCTCGCCGCCGCGACGCCGACCACGAGGCTTGCGGTCGACACGATGCCGTCATTGGCGCCGAGTACGGCGGCGCGAAGCCAGCCGATGCGCTCGCTGCGATGCAGCTCTCGATGCCGCATCCCGTCTACGCCTCCTTACCATCTTTGTCGACGAGTCGATCGAACCCGAGGCCGCTTTGCCCCTCGCCGCGGCCGGTCTGCTTCTGCGCCCTGAACCACGTGAACACTCGACCAGACGTCCAGCGCGCTTGCTCGTAGTACTGGGTCATGCGGGCGCCTGCGCGCGGCACTTCCTCCTCGTGAATGAAGTACGTCGCCGGCTTGGGAAGATCGAGCCCCTCACGCAGCAGCATCGTCAGCGGCTGGACTTTCGCGGTGGCCACGCCGGGAAGCACACGCGGCATCGCAGCACGCTGTAGTTGAATCTCGCGATTGTCGCCTGGCACGTGGACCGGGATGAACGGAATCCAGTTCTCCGGCACGGTGTTCATCACCTGATATCGAACGGGCGCCGACATCGGCGGGCCTGCTGCGCCGCCGCCCGCCAGTGCAGTGAGGTACGCCAGCGTCTGCGCGGCGACTTCGCCGCCTTTCCGGCTCGCGCCGGTTGGCAAAGAAACGGTTGCCTCGACGCCCCACGCCATATTCGCCACTTCGTCGCGGACCAGCTGTACCTCTTCGAATGGCGGACTCGTCTGCGCCTTTGCGATCGTGGGCAGTAGAAGGAGCGTCGTATCCGCGGGTGTGCCCTCTGCAGCGTTGCGCACGTTGATCGTGAACATGCTCCAGCGCTGCCAGGCCTTGTCGACGCCCCGGCCCGCGGCTTCGATCCAGAACCGCTCTCCGAAAACGTTCGTGACGGCCAGTCCCTGAACCTTGGCAAGCGCTCCGGCGGGCAGCGTCGATGGAACGACGAACCAGTCGTTGGAGTAGACGAGCGCGAATTCCATGAAGAGCAGCTTCGGGAGATCGCTGGTACTTGCATCGATGTTGCCGAAGTTGGTGCGCTTGTCTTCGAACGACCACCAGCGCGTGTTTGCCATGCCTGAAAACGACACAGGGACGGGAATCGTCGTGAACGGCGCGTCCGGCGGAAGTCCGGTGACTTCCGAGCCGGGAACAGGATCCAGTGCGCGAACGCCGGCATCCTCATCGAGGCTGTACCAGTCGAGCCTGCCCGAGTAGTACTCGTCTGCGACGTAGACCTTTTCCGTGCCGTCCGGCATCGGCGCGGACGTGGCGAACTGATACTCGAGGCGTTCGGGAATCCACGCGTTGTCGGCGCCCTGAGGCTGTGCGATCCACCGCTGCGCCCAGCCGAGGAATCTGGTAGCGCGATCTTGCAGCCCAAGATGATCCCCGTTATCGATCCCGACGACGCCGTCCCACGGGTTGTGGGAAGCATCAGCGACGAGATATTCGTAAAGCGCGCCGCCGTCCATCGCACGTCCGGCGAACGCTTGAAACGTGTCCCACGCCTCCGGATGGCTGCAGACGTCGACGTCGCCCGGCTTCGACGGATTCGGTGTGGCGATCGGATAGGCCGTGATGTAGGCGTTCCGGTAGTCGTTCGGCAGCGACGCGATGAGGGCGAGCCACTGCCGCGCCATCACGAGCCGGAGATCGAGCGAGAGGATGCGGCCCTGCCGATGGAGCGGGATAGAACGGCGTTCGACTTTGGTTTCGAGCGGAATCGTCGGGTCGAACAACTCGACGGGGCCGCGCGCCGGTTGGTATTTGGTCAGCCGGGTCGTCTGCATGAGGAGCTTCGCGAACACCGGCGATCCGTTGTCGCTGCCGCGAAACTCGCCCATCTGCCACTGCTTCGTCAGCATCCAGAGCGCGTCGCGCACTTCTGCTTGCAGCGCGCGTTCGAACGACTGGCTGCGAGGACGAGCCTCGAGACGGTTCCAGGTCGTGATCGTCGGGATCTCTCGCCTGACCAGTGACGCTTTGAGATCGGGGACCTTGAGCGCGCTAGGCATTGCGTCCTCCTTCGATCAGATCGAAGACGCCATTAGCGGCCGTCAACGCCGTCGAGATTGTGATGGCGTAACTCGTGCTCGCCGTCACAGTCGCCGGCAGGAAGCGGGAGTAGACGGTCGGATCGAGAAATGCCGGCTCGACCGCCCGCTTCTTCGCAAGCGCGAGCGTTTCGACGAGCGCGTCGACGATGTCGGGCCAGGTCCATTCACCGCTGCTGGAGGCTGAGGTGACGAGCAGCATCGCCTGTGGCGGCTCGTTGTCGGGACGGTTGTAATTGAAGGCAATCGCCGTGTCGCGCGTCGGGCTCGGGATGACCTCCGTCCATTCATCAAGGAGCAGTCCGCATTGGTGGGCGTTGGGGTTGAAGGCCTCTGAATAGATGCAGGTGTAGAGCAAGCGTTCGCTGTCAATCGCGTAGTCGTCGGGATACGGCATCGCCAGCCATGAGTCGTTCGCCGCGAATGGGAGCTGAATTGGCGTCAGGTCTTGCGCGCCGAGTCCGAACGCGGCGCCGAGCATCGTGGCCGCCTCCCAACTGTGCGCCGTCGGTCGAACACGTGCGACGCCGTACAGCCACTCGTCGACGGGGAAGTCGACGTGCGGCGCGCCTTTGAGATAAGCGAACAGCTCACCTCCGTTTGACGCCGCCAAAGCGTTCGCCCACTCGGCGCCCTGGGCCGCGGGCACCGTGAATTCTGGGACGATCTGAAAGTCGTCGCCAAGCAACCGCTTGGCTGCCGTCTGGACCGCCTGGACGCGATCGGCGTCTGACGTCGCCGCAGCCGCAATGGTCAGTTGATCGTCGGTCTGCTT
>Ga0068871_100000433_pt1 | contig 28790 bp, 24 predicted proteins | sample KBSMisM72_FD_72750 | JGI IMG/M metagenome (GOLD analysis project Ga0068871, IMG submission 72750) | Miscanthus rhizosphere microbial communities from Kellogg Biological Station, Michigan, USA - KBS Miscanthus M7-2 | ecosystem: Host-associated > Plants > Roots > Rhizosphere > Soil ...
TATATCCATGCCATCGTGGCGGGCGGCAACACGCTCAAGAACCTGGTCAACGATATTCTCGATCTGGCCCTGGTGGAATCCGGCGCCCTGCGGCTGGAACTGGAACGCATCGATCTGACCGCACTGATCCTGGATATCGCCAGCCACGCCCGCGATTGGGCGGGCAAGGTCGGCCTGACCCTGGATGTCGAGATCAGCAAGGACGCCGGGATCTTCCTGGCGGACGGGCGGCGGCTGCGGCAGATCATTTTCAATCTTCTGTCCAACGCGTTCAAATACACGCCGCGCGGCGGCACCATCACCCTGACGGCGGGAATCGTGGGCGAGGACGTGCAGATCGCCGTGGCCGACAATGGCCCCGGCCTGGCGCCGGAGATGAAGGCCACCGTGTTCGAGCGCTTTTCCGCCAAGGGCCGCTCCGGCACCCGCGCCGGCGCCGGCCTGGGCCTGGCGCTGGTCAACCGTTTCCTGGAATTGCATGACGGCTGGGTCGAGATCGAAACCAGCAATGGCGGCGGCACCCTGGTGCGCTGCCACCTGCCGCGGCGGATTCACGACGACGAACCGCATCCCGAACAGAGCACGGACAGAAAGACGGCGTATCTCTAAGCGCCTCGGCCCTGATGAGAGATGGTCTCGCGACGCCGAAGGAGCCGCCATAGGCTGACCGAGGACTAATGACCGCTGTTGACCCAAAGCGGACATTGGCCGGGCCGGGGCTGGATGACCGCTTTTGACCCAAAGCAGACATTGGCAGCGGGCCGTTTACGGAATGCCGTCGCAACTGGCCCAAGGGGTTTTAGTGTCAACTGTTTGACCGACGAAAATCCAGTTGCAGTTCAAGAAAGTGGCCGCCTTCTTTAGCGGTTTATTACCTCGATGAAGCCCCCGTGCTTCGCCGCGCACCAGGGCACCCTGAATGAATTTTTTTCCATTGAATCCCTCCCCCAATAATAACGCGCGTATTCTTCGAGAGGGTGAGAGTGTGAAGGCAACTTCAACTCTCGCTCCAGCTGAACTACTTGCGCTGAGCTCGGCGTCCAATATTTTTCCGCTGCACTCATCGGACAAGAACTCGTGAGGACGATCAGCCATCCTACCAAGCGCAGTTTTTGCATTCTCATCCTCTATCACCCTTACAATACCACAATGTCAGAGACGGGGGATTCCGATCTGCGGCAATAAGCTGACAATCCGTCAGCGGTGCGCCCCCTCGCATCTGCCCCAGATCGAGTAACCGCCGAATGTCCGCTATTGGCGCAAAGCAGACATTCAACCGACCGGAACGAATGTCCGCTTTTGGCGCAAAGCGGACATTCCAAATGTCACGAAATCGGTGGGCTAATCTTGCTGATGCTGAGTCTATATACCCAGAGGTGCTACAGTTGGCTTGACGGCTGCTTCTGGCCCAGAGCGGACATTCACGTGGTACGCCGCATCTGCTAAAAATTCACCCCATCGATTATAACGAGGGAGTCTTATGCTATCTTACAGAAGATATGTTTTGACGCTCTTAGCGGCCGCAGGTGTGCTTTTCGGAGCCGTGACAGCGGAAGGCCGAAACCGTCGCGTTGAAACCTCTTCCGCTGCCATTTTGATCGCGAAGCGCATTTGTGGGGGGCGCAACTCTGGTGAACTGTCCTGGAAGGCGGTGGCATTCGATGACAGGTGGGAAGTCAGCGCAACGCCAAAAAACTTCTGCGCCCCTCGACCCTCAATTGTCATTCCACGTGACGGTCGCGAACCACAGAATTGCGGTATATTGTTAGCCTTGTGCGATCCGGCACCTGCATCAGTTCGGCATTGAAGACTGCGTTCGAAGAAATGGCGACGGTAACCAGCCGCATAAAATGGGCAACCGGTCAGCTGCCGTGCGCTCCGCAGTCGCTACTGGATCGAGCGGGTGTGAGCGGATAAGCTGTTTCAATGCGACTGAAAGCAGCACCCTTGATGATAATGCTGGTGTTTTCTCCAGCTTGTTTTGCAGCCCAACCTGTCAAGACCGCCGCCGAAGCCATTGCGCTCGTTAAGCAATGCTGGATTCAGCATGATCCCACTCTACCTGAATTGAAAGAGCATTGGTACGCGCGAAAAATGACCCTCCATTGGAGAGTGTGGAGTGGCAAATGGGGCGGAGGCAATTGGGAGCTATCAAATGGGATTCATTACGGCTTTGCTCTGGATAGCCGCCCCGATCCCGATTGGTGTTTGAATGACGGCGGTATTGAAACGGCAGCAAAGGCTAAGTCGCACAACTGACAACCCACCGCCGCCGAATCGAGCGGCCTTAAAGTATAGGCCCAATGGTGGAAGTATGGGCGGATGTCCGCTATTGGCGCAAAGCGGACATTGGCCTGACCAGGACGGAACGACCGCCCCTGACCCAAAGCGGACATTGCGAGGCGGCGGCTTTTAAGCTGAAATGTCCATAATGACTGTGGGTATTCCTGAAACCGGCCAACTAGACGAAGCGCAAATCCGCTCTGCGGAGGTGCAACTGGGGTGCGCGCTCCCGCCCTCATATCGCGCATTTGTTGCGAGACATGACGGTGCGAAACCGGCATCGAACTGTTTTCGGACGTCACAAAATCAATCTGAAATCAGGAGTTTTATTCGCGTTTCCGAAGCGGCATCGATGCGGGAAAGGATCGAAGGATTTCCGAAAAAGGCAATTCCTATAGCCGAAGACTCATGCGGGAATTATGTTTGGCTGGATCAAGAAACTGGCGCCATCTTTTTTTGGGATCACGAAATAGATGGGGTGGGTGAAAAGATTGCGGAGAGTTTCGAGACTTTCCTGACCATACTTCAACCGTTCGACCCGAGCTCCGTAAGGCTCAGACCGGGGCAGGTAAAAAGTGTGTGGGCTAATCCGGACTTTAAGCCAGAGTTCGATTGACCTTGCCTGGGCAGCCGATGACCGCTTTTGGCTCAAAGCGGTCATTCCGCCGCACTTGGCTCGTGAGGGCGTTAAACGGCCCAAAACACCCTAATGCTGTGATTTGGGCAGATGTAAAACGATCCCGTCCAGTTCCGCGCTCATGCGCAACTGGCAGGACAACCGGCTGCCCGGCCGCACGTCCGGCGCGAAATCCAGCATGGTTTCTTCCATGTCGCTTCTAGGCGGCAGCTTGGCCTGCCATTCCGGCGCGACATAGACCTGGCAGGTGGCGCAGGCACAGGCGCCGCCGCAATCTGCATCGATGCCGGGGATCAGATGCTTGACCGCGCCTTCCATCAAGGACCAGCCCTCGGCGACCTCGACGGTATGCGCCTTGCCGCTGTCTTCGATATAGGTGACTTTGTATTTCGCTTTATTCATGGAAGAGGGGACATCACGCCATCTGCTTCATGGGGATCGAGGTGTCGGCCAGCATCTGCGGCGCGATCTTCCTGCCCTCGCCCACCCACTTCTTGCCCATCAGATATTCCGGCGCGGCATTGACCGCTTCCACCGCCGCCACCACACCATCGCGCAAATGGAACACGGCGAATTTGCGCGCAGCCGGATCGCCGCGCAGCACCAGCGTATCGCTGGGACGCGCCAGGCCGGCGATCTGCAGTTTCAAATCATACTGATCCGACCAGAACCACGGCACTTCGCTATAGGTCTTGGGTTTGCCCACCATCGCCAGGGCCGCATGCTTGGCTTGGTCGATGGCGTTCTGCACGCATTCCAGGCGCAGCGAATGGCCTTCGCGCCCGACATGGCGGGTACAATCACCCGCCGCCCAGATATGCGGATCGCCGGTCCTGGCATTCTGGTCGACGACAATGCCGTCCTCGCTGGCAAGACCGGCATGGGTGGCAAGCTCGTCACAGGGCACTACGCCGATACCGACCAGCACGATGTCGGTATCGTAGCTTTGGCCGCCCGCGATAATCCGTTCGACCTTGCCGTTGCCTTCAAAGGCCTGCACGCCGGTATGCAGCTTGAGCTTGACCCCGGCTTTCTGGTGCTCGGCGGCATAGAAAGACGAAAGCTGCGGCGACACGGCCCGCGCCATCAGCCGGTCCATGGCTTCGAATACGGTCACGTCCAGGCCGCGCTTGGCGCCCACCGCCGCCACTTCCAACCCGATATAGCCGCCGCCCACGATGGCGATGCGCTTGCCCGCCTGGAATACCGCCTGCAACCCGTCCACATCGGCGATGGTCTTGAGATAATGGATGCCCGGCAGGTCCGCGCCCGGACATTTGAGCTTGCGCACCTGCGCGCCGGTGGTCAGCAGAAGCTTGTCATAGGCCAGCTTGCGGCCGTCGGTCAGTTCGACGGTGCGTTCGGCGCGGTGGATCGCCCTGGCGCTGGTGTTGAGCAAAAGCTCGCAGCCGGTTTCGGCGTAATAATTGTCAGCCTTGAGGAACAGGCGCGGCCGCTCGAAGCTCCCCAGCAGATAGGCCTTGGACAAAGGCGGGCGCTGATAGGGCGGATAGGCCTCGTCGCCCACCATGGTAATGGGGCCGTCAAAGCCCTCGGCGCGCAAGGATTGCACCGCCTGGGCGCCCGCCTGGCCGGCGCCGATAATCACAATGGTTTCGGGCATTTTCCGCTGGTATTCCGCAATTCGCGCGCGGGGTTAGCATGCCCGCACCGTGCGGGCAAACCCGCCCCTTCCGCATGGGAAAATGGCGGGCTAAAAGCGATGCCATGGCCCAAATCGACGAGACGTTCCGCCGGGAGTTTCCCCTGCCCGACCTCGACACAACGGCCCGCCTGGGCGCGGGCATCGCGGCCGGGCTGAAGCCGGGCGTGGCGATAGCTTTGTGGGGCGATCTGGGCAGCGGCAAGACGACTTTGGCCCGTGCCATTCTGCGGGCTCTGGGGGTCAGCGAAGAGGTGCCCAGCCCGACTTTCACCCTGGTTCAGAGCTACGACACAAATCCACTCGTGGCCCATTACGATCTCTATCGCCTGAAAAATTCGCGTGAGATGGCGGAGCTGGGTTTCGACGATGCGCTGGCGGATGGCGCGGCGCTGGTCGAATGGCCCGAGCGCGCGCCGGAAGTTCTGCCCCCGGATGCCTTGCATGTGCGGCTGGGGCTGCTAAACGGCCTCCGCAACGCCCGCGTCACCGGCCCGGCGCGCTGGGAAAGCTTGCTGCATGTCTGACCGGCCATCTTCAACCCGCCCCTCTTCAGACCGTCAGGCTGCGATGCGGGAATTTCTCGCCCGTGCCGGCTGGGGCGATGCCAGCCTGTCGCCCTTGCCGGGTGACGCCTCCACCCGTCGGTATGCACGGCTGGCGATGAGCGGGCGCAAAGCCATGCTGATGGACCAGCCGCAAGACGCTGAGGGCGCGGTGGCGCCCCCGGGCGCCAGCGAACAAGCGCGCAGGGCGCTGGGGTACAACGCCGTGGCGAGGCTGGCGGGCGCGGACTGCTCCCGCTTCGCGGCGGCGGCGGCCTGGCTGCGCAGCCACGGGCTTGCGGCGCCCGATATCTATGCCGCCGACCACAAACAGGGCTTTGTCATCCTGGAAGATTTGGGCGATGCGCTGTTTGCCGACATGCTGGCGGGGGGCGTCGATGAGAAACAACTGTATGAGGCCGCCGTCGAAGTGTTGGCCAAGATTCACGCCGACGACGCTCCGGCAATGCTGGGGACCGGCAAGCCCCTGTTCGACTTTGATCAGGCAGCGCTGCTGGCCGAGACCGACCTAATGCCCGAATGGTTCCTGCCGCTTGCCCTGGGCCGGAACGTCACTGATGAAGAAGAGGCGGAACATCGCGCCTTGTGGCGCGCCGCCCTGGCCGGGATCGGCCAAAGCCGCCGCGTGTTCGTGCATCGCGATTATCATGCGGAAAATCTTCTGTGGCTTCCGCATCGCCATCGCATCGCCCGCGTCGGCCTGATCGATTTCCAGGACGCGGTGGCGGGCAGCGCGGCCTATGACCTGATCTCGCTGATCGAGGATGCGCGCCGCGATGTCCGTCCGGAATTGGCGGAGGCAGCTGCCCTGCATTACCTTGAAGCCATGCGAGTGCAAGGCATGCGGGTGGACGAGCAGATTTTCCGTCATGAGATGGCGGTGATGGCCGCCCAGCGCAATGCCAAGATTATCGGCATCTTTGCCCGCCTCTACAGGCGCGATGGCAAGCCGCGCTATCTGGCCTTCCTGCCACGGGTCTGGAACTATCTGGAACGCGACCTGGCGCATCCCGCTCTCTCCGATCTGCGGACATGGTATGATCGCGTGATTCCGAAAGACAAACGCGCCGTGGCGCCAATCCGGGTGGAGACAGCGTGAGCAACGTCACCGCCGCAATGATCATGGGAGCGGGATTGGGGCTGCGCATGCGCCCCTTGACCGATGAGCGGCCCAAGCCGCTGGTAACCGTGGGCGGCAAGGCCCTGATCGATCATTCCATCGACCGGCTGGTCGCGGCCGGCGTGAAACTGGTGGTGGTGAATGTCCATTATAAGGCCGAGATGCTGCGCGCCCATCTTGCCAAGCGCCATGAGGTCGAGATTGTGTTTTCCGACGAGACCGACCGGCTGCTCGACACCGGCGGCGGCGTGGTCAAGGCCATGCCTTATTTCGGCGACACATCCTTCTTTGTGATCAATTCCGACTCCATCTGGGTGGAAAATAGCCCGGCCCTGCCCGCCATGCTGTCGCAATGGGACGAAAAGCGGATGGATGGCTTGCTGCTGCTGGCCGACATGCCCACCGCCATCGGCTATGACGCCCAGGGGGATTTCATACTGCGCAACGATCATCATGTGGTGCGGGCGCGCGGCAATAGCGGCGCGGCCTATGCCTATCCCGGCGTGCAGATCGTGCATCCGCGCCTGTTCGTGGGTGCGCCGGAAGGCGCCTTCTCCACCAATATCATGTGGGATCGCGCCATCGCCGCCGGAACATTGTTCGGCAGCGTGCTGGACGGAACCTGGATTCATGTCGGCACGCCGGAGGCGCGCGAGGAGGCGGAAGCCGCCCTCGCGGCTTTGTCGGCGGCGTGAAGCACCCGTCGGTTTTCACCATTGCCGCCAGCGCGCCTTTCGCGGAGACGCTGGCGCGGGGCCTGATTGCGCGTGCCGGAGACGATCCGCTGGCGCTGTCTTCGGCCATCATCTACCTGCCCACCCGCCGCGCGGCGCGCAGTTTCGGCGATGCCTTTGCCAAGGTGATGGGCGGCGCGGCCTTGTTGCCCCAGTTCCGCCCCCTGGGCGACAGCGAGGAAGACGAACTTCTGTTCGATGCCGCCAGCGAGGGACTGGAGCTTGCACCCGCCATCGCGCCCTTGCGGCGGCAATTGCTGCTGGCGCGGCTGATCCGCCAATGGGACCATGCCGGGCGCGGCGGGCTTTTGTCTTTCGCGCAAAGCGCCGCCCTGGCCGACAGCCTGGCCAAGGTAATGGACGAAGTCGAAACCCAGGGCTGCGAGCTTTCCAAGCTGAAGGATCTGGCGCCCGCCAGCCTGGCCGAACATTGGGAGGGGGTTTCGCGCTTCCTGGAACTGTTGCGCGATCAATGGCCCGCGATCCTGGCCGCTGAAAATGCCGCCAACCCCGCCGCGCGGCGCATCCAGGCCTTGCAGGCGCTGACCCGGCGGCTGCAAGCCTCGCCGCCATCCGGGCTGGTGATTGCCGCCGGATCGACCGGCTCCATCCCCGCCACTGCCGAATTGCTGGGCGCGATCTCGCGCCTGCCGCAAGGCGCGGTGGTACTGCCGGGGCTGGATCAAAGGCTGGATGCGGATAGTTGGGAGAGGCTGGACGCCGGCCATCCGCAATATGGCTTGCGGCAACTGCTGCAAAAAATCGGCGTGGAACGCGAAGATGTGCCGTACTGGTTTGCCGTTCCGGAAAATCCGGCGCGCGAGATTCTGCTGACCGAAGTCTTGCGCCCCGCGCCCACCACCTACGCCTGGCGCGATCTGGTGGAACAAGGCGACAGCGAAATCCGCGCCGGGCTGAAAGACATCGGACAGATTCAAGCCGGTGACTCGGCGCAGGAGGCGTTGGCGATTGCGCTGGCCTTGCGCGAGGCTTTGGAAATTCCGGGCCGCACCGCCGCCCTGGTCACGCCCGACCGCAATCTCGCGCGCCGGGTGGCGGCGGAGATGACGCGATGGAATATCACTATCGACGATTCCGCCGGCCGCCCGCTGGCGCACACCGCCGCCGGGACATTTCTCTGCCTGCTGGCAGAGGCTGCCCAGGTACGCTTCGCGCCGGTGCCATTGCTCGCGCTGTTGAAACATCCCTTCTCCCGTCGCGGTCAGGAGGGCGCGGCCTTCCGTGCCCGTGCGCGCGAACTGGACCGCTGGTGCTTGCGCGGCCCGCGCCCCGATCCGGGGCTTGCAGGGATAACGCGCGCCATCGCTAAAGCCGCCGGCGGGCGCCGTCCGCCCCCTCTCGAGGCGTTGACGGTCCTTGCGGAATGGTGGAGCGAGATCGCGCAGCTTCTTGCGCCGCTGGAAGACCTGTTTGCCCAAGACGGGGCGCCGCTTCAGACTCTGCTGGACACTATCGTCGCGACAGCCGAAGCGCTGGCCTGCGACGAGGCGGAAAACTGCATCCTGTGGGCCAATCCGGATGGCGAGGCCGCAGCCGAACTGGTGGCGGCCTTGCATTCGGCGGCAGCGGATCTCGAGCCCATCGAGCCGGGCTCCTGGCCGCATCTGTTCCGCAACCTGGCGATGAGAATGCCAGTGCGGTCCGCCTTCGGCCAGCATCCGCGCCTGGCCATTCTGGGACCGCTGGAAGCGCGGTTGCAGCGTTTCGACCTGGTCGTGCTGGGCGGCTTGAACGAAGGCACATGGCCGCGCGCCGCCGGCACCGATCCCTGGTTCTCGCGGCCGATGCGCGCCACCCTGGGGCTGGAACAGCCCGAGCGCGGCATCGGACTTTCGGCCCACGACTTTGCCATGCTGGCGGCGGGGCCCTGTGTGTTGTTGAGCCGCGCCTTGAAGACGGATGGCGCGCCTACCATTGCGTCGCGCTGGCTGCAACGCCTGATGCAGCTTACGAACGGCCTGGGACTTGAAGATGCGCTGGCGCCGAAACTGGATTATGCCGGCATCGCGGCGCGGATGATGGACATTCCGCTCGGCCCTCGCCTGCCCCGGCCCGCGCCCACGCCGCCGGTCGAAACCCGGCCCCGCCGCCTTTCGGTCACCGAAATCGAAACCTGGTTACGCGATCCCTATGCGATCTATGCCAAGCATGTGCTTGGCCTGAAGCCGCTGGAAACGCTGGACGAGCCCATCGGGCCGTTGGAGCGCGGCACCGCGCTGCACAAGGCGCTGGAAATCTTCGTCGCAAAATATAAAGACGAACTGCCGGACGATGCCGAGCGGCAACTGGCGCTTATCGCCGACCGGGTATTCGCCGAAGCCGGCATTCCCCTGGCCGCACTGGCGCTGTGGCGTCCGCGCTTTGGCGCCGCGGCGCGCGGCTTTGTCGAATTCGAACGCAGCCGCCGCGACTCCATCGCCATCTCACATCTGGAGATCAAGGGCAGCCTGACGCTGGGCGATTTCACCCTGACCGGTGTGGCCGACCGCATCGACATTCTCAAAAACGGCAATGCCGCGATCCTGGACTACAAAACCGGCGCGATCCCGACCGTCAAGCAGGTGGAGCAGCTTCTGTCGCCGCAACTGCCCTTGGAAGCGGCAATGCTGGCGCAGGGCGCATTTCCCGGCATCGGCAAGCATATCGCCGAAGACTTGATCTATCTCAGCCTCGCCAGCGAAAAGCAGGCGCGCACCCCGCGCCGCATTGACGATGCGGTGTCCCTGGCGGGCGAAGCCCTGTCCCAGTTGACGCGGCGTATCGCCTGGTTCCAGGAAGCATCGACTGGCTATCGCCCGCGCGTGCGTCCCTATCGCGCCGACATTGCGGGGGATTACGACCATTTGGCGCGGGTGCGCGAATGGTCGGCTTCCGGCTGGAGCGAGGAGTGATGCGCGATCCCTCCATGATCGCCTCCGACCCGGAAATCTCCGCCTGGGTCGCCGCCAATGCCGGCGCCGGCAAGACCTATACCCTGGCCAATCGCGTGGCGCGGCTGCTCCTGGCCGATGCCGAGCCGCAGAAGATTCTCTGCCTCACCTTCACCAGGGCGGCGGCGGCGGAAATGCAGGACCGGCTGTTCAAGCAACTGGGCACATGGTCGATGTTGCCGGATGACGATTTGCGCGATGCCATCATCGCCATCGGCGGCGACGCCCACACCTATCTTCCCATGGCGCGGCAGCTGTTTGCAGCGGCGCTGGAAACCCCCGGCGGGCTCAAAGTGCTGACTCTGCACGCCTTCTGTCAGATCGTGCTGTCGCGCTTTCCCATCGAAGCGGGCATCCCGCCCGCTTTCGAGGTGCTGGACGATCAGTCGGCCCGCGAACTGATCGGCGAGGCGCGCCAGCATGTGCTGGAACGCGCCGGCGCGGGAGACGCACGGCTGAACGCGGCGGTGGCGTTGCTGGTCACCGAGACCAGTGAAGCGACCCTGGCGAAAATCCTGGACGCTGCCCTGGGCGGCGACCGCCGCAAGCTGGATCGTTTTTTCGCCGATGTCGAAGATCTCTCTTCCGAGAAATTGGCCGCCACGGTGCGGGCCGCGCATGGCGTGACGGAAAATGAAACATCGCCCGAAATCGCGGAGAATTTTTGTGCCGCCCTGGCGCGCGACATCGCCCGTTTGCGGGAAATCCGCGATTGGCTAGCCGGCGGTGGAAAAACCGACATTAAGGCCGCGGCCAAGCTAAATGAATTTTTTGAAAGCGACCTCGCTACCGGTTTTGATGCCCTGGATAGCTTCTTTCTCACCATCAAGGGCGAACCGCGAAAACTGGCAAGCAAGGCATTGTCCGATGCTCGCCCCGACCTGCTTGCTGCCCTGACGGAGTTGCAAGAACATTTTTGCTCCGCCGCCGAACGCCGCCGCGCCGCCCGCGCCGCCGAGCTGGCGCATGCCGCCCTCACCCTGATCCAGGCGATGCGCGACGATTATCGAAGCGCCAAGCGGCTACGCGGCGTGCTGGATTATGATGACCTGATCGTGGAGACGCGCAATCTGCTGCACAGGCGCGGTGCGGCGCAATGGGTGCTCTACAAGCTGGATGGCGGCATCGACCATGTGCTGATCGATGAAGCCCAGGACACCAGCCCCGAGCAATGGGAAATCATCCAGAAGCTGACCGAGGAATTTTTCGCCGGGCTGGGGCCCGAGCACAGCCAGCGCCGCACCATCTTTGCGGTGGGCGACGAAAAACAGTCCATCTTCAGTTTCCAAGGCGCCGATCCCAGCCAGTTCGAGATCAATCGCCGCCACTTCGCGGAGATCATCGCGGGTGCGGACCAGCATCTGCAGGAAGTGCCGCTGATCACCTCCCGCCGTTCCGCGCCGGAAATCCTGGCCTTTGTGGACAGAGTGTTCGAGAGCCACGCAGCGCGGGCCGGACTGACGGTGAAGGGCACACAGATCGAGCATGCGGCCTTTCGCGAGACCGCCAAGGGCGGCATCGAATTCTGGCCGGCTTTGGTGCCGGAAGAGGAAGAAGAAGTCGATCACTATGCCCCGGTCGATGTGGTGCAAAAACAAAGCCCCGTCGCCCGGCTGGCGAGCCAAGTGGCGGACAAGATCGCGGGCTGGCTGAAGAACCGCGCCCGCCTGCCCGGCCATGACCATTCGATCGCGCCGCGCGATATCATGATTTTGTTGCCGCGCCGCGAGCCTTTTGGCGGCGAAGTGATACGGCAGCTGAAGTTGCGCCGCATTCCGGTTGCGGGCGCCGACCGGGTGCGGCTGACCGAACAGATCGCCGCCATGGATTTGATCGCCCTGGGGCGTTTTGTATTGCAGCGGGAGGACGATCTGACTCTGGCGGCGTTGCTGCGCTCGCCGCTCTGCGGCCTTGGTGACAAGGACCTGTTTTCCCTGGCGCACAATCGCAAGGCCGATCTGTGGAGCGCCCTGGCGGCGCGGCGCGGCGATTATCCCCAAGCCTGGAATTTTCTCTCGACCATGCTGGCGCGCGCAGACTATGCGCCACCCTTTGAGTTCTATTCCCATGCCCTGATCGCGCTGGGCGGCAAGGCGAAATTGCTGGCGCGGCTGGGACAGGAATCCGCCGACGCGATTGACGAATTTCTCTCTTTGACTCTTACCCAGGAACAAAGCCACACCCCCTCGCTGGAAGGCTTTTTGGATTGGGTGGAGCGCGGCGGCACCGAGATCAAGCGCGACATGGAGCGCGGCCGTAACGAAGTGCGGGTGATGACGGTGCATGGCGCCAAGGGACTGGAGGCCGATATCGTGATCCTGCCGGACACCACCGCGCTGCCCGAACCGCCCAGCCGCAAGGGACATCTTCTGTATCACGATGGCGGCGTGCTGTTTCCGCTGTCGAATGAGGATGCTCCGGACATTGTGAAAGCCGCCAAGGCCAAGGCGGAAGAAGAAACGCTGAAGGAGCATCGCCGCCTGCTCTATGTGGCGCTGACCCGCGCCCGCGACCGGCTCTATGTCTGCGGCTTCGAAAGCAAAAAAGGCGTGAAGGAGGGTAGCTGGTACCAGCTGGCGCAAGCCGCCGCCGAAAGTCTGGGGTTAAAGGTCCGAAGCGGGGACGGCGAGATCACAAGCTACGGCACGCTGGAAGAAGAAAGCGGCGATATCGCCGCGACAAGGACAGTGCAGGAACCCCTGCCCGATTGGATCACGCAATCCGCGCCATCGGAACCGGTCTTGCCCCGGCTGATCCGGCCGTCTGATGCGCTGGGCGCATCTCCGCCGGTATTTTCGCCACTGGATAAAGGCACGGCGCGCTTCCAACGCGGCCTGGTGGTGCATGCGCTGCTGGCACGGTTGCCGGAAATCGCGCCCGAAAAACGCCGCGCCATCGCCCTGAAATTCGTGCAGGCCAGTGGACTGGAAAATGCGCAAGCCCTGGTCGATGAAAGTCTGGCGGTATTGAACGATCCCACCTTCGCTGCCGCCTTCGGGCCTGGCAGCCAGGGGGAAGCGGGCTTGCTGGCGGACCTGCCCGAATTTGGCAAAGGCGCGCGCATCCATGGCCGCGTCGACCGGCTGGTGGTTACGGACAATCAAGTGATGATCCTGGATTTCAAGACCAATCGTCCCGCGCCACGCGACGAAAGCGAGGTTCCACAAATTTATCTCGCCCAGATGGCGCTCTATCGCGCCGGCGCCGCCAGGATTTTTCCTGGCAAGCGAGTCGTGTGCGGGCTGGTGTTTACCGACGGTCCCCGGCTTTTACAGCTTTCCGATGTGGTTCTGGACGCTCAAATTGCTGGGATTTCCGCACGTCTTGACCAACCAGGGGCGCGTTCCTAGATATGGTGGCGCGGTAGTTCAGGAATTACACCATGCCCCTCAAAGTCTCCGACGCCTCCTTCCAGGCCGATGTGCTGGATGCCAAGAAACCCGTCTTGGTGGATTTCTGGGCCGAGTGGTGCGGGCCCTGCCGCATGATCGCGCCGGCGCTGGATGAATTGTCCGCCGAGTTGGGCGACAAGGTCACGATCGCCAAATTGAACATTGACGAAAATCCGCATGTGCCCACCAAGTATGGCGTGCGCGGCATTCCCACCATGATGATCTTCCATCAGGGCCAAGTCGCCGCGACCAAGGTCGGCGCGCTGCCGAAGTCCAAGATCAAGGAATGGATTGAGTCCTCGATCTAGTTTTTCCTGCCGCGTCTCGGCGCGAGGAATTTTGCGGCGTGGGCAGGGTCGCCTAGCGTCAGCGTAGGCGACGCGCGGAGTAAACCCCCGGCCGCTCGCTCAAGCTCGCGGCGTTCGCTGCTCTCGCAGGTCCACCGGACCTGCTCGCACGCTTCGCGCGCCGCAGCTCACAGCACGCCCGACGAACCCACGACGCGAAAGAACCGCGCCCCTAGCTATTTTCGCTCAGGACCTTTCCTGCGAGATAGAGCGAACCACAGATCAATATCCGCGGCGGCATGTCTTGGGCGTCCAGCCGCGTCCAAGCCGTGACCTGCAACATGGCGTCGTCGAGGTCCTCCGCCGGCGCGCTGTCGATCCCGGCCCGGCGCGCAATGTCGTAAAGCGCCCCCGCGCCCAGGCTGCCGGCTTCGCCGGGGATCGCCACCGTCACCACATGCCGCGCCAAGCCGTCAAAGGCGCGCAGATAGCCCAAGGCGTCCTTGTTCGCCAGCATGCCGCAGATCAGATAGAGCGGCCGTTCGCCATGTTCTTCCATATCGGCCATGGCGCGCGACACCGCCTCGGCGCCATGCGGATTATGCCCGCCGTCCAGCCAGATTTCGGCGCCCTTGGGCGCGGCTTCCACCAAGGGGCCTTTGTGCAATCGCTGCAAGCGCGCCGGCCATTCCACGGTGGAGAGACCGCGCTCGACCGCCGCCTCCTGCCCCCAGCCCAACGTTCTGCCGCTGCGTCCGGCATGGCGCAGCGCCGCGATGGCCACCCCGGCATTTTCGATCTGGTGGCGGCCGATCAATCTGGGCAGCGGCAAGTCAAGCAACCCGACTTCATCTTCATAGACCATGCGGCCATGTTCCTGGCGGCTGGCGAAGTCCTGGCCGAAGGCAAACACCGGCACCCCCATGCGGTCGGCCTGGTTGAGAATGACTTGGCGCGCGATCTCGCTTTGCGGACCCACCACCAGGGGCGCTCCCGTCTTGATGATGCCGGCTTTTTCCCGGGCAATCCCGGCCAGATCGTCGCCCAGGAATTCCCGGTGATCCAGGCCCACCGGCTGTATCACCGTCATCACAGGATTGGGCACCACATTGGTGGCGTCATAGGTACCGCCCAGCCCAACCTCCAGCACGGTCGCATCGGCGGGATAGCGCGAAAAAGCCAGGAACATGGCCGCGGCGGTGATCTCGAAAAAGGTGATGGCGCGCCCGGCATTGACCTGCTCGACCTCTTCCAGCAGCGAGACCAGCGCTTCCTCCGAGATCAGCTTGCCGGCGATGCGGATGCGCTCATGAAACCGCACCAGATGGGGCGAGATATGGACATGTACCTTGAGGCCTTGCGCCTCCAGCATGGCGCGGGCGAAGGCGCAGGCGGAACCCTTGCCATTGGTGCCGGCGACATGGATCACCGGCGGCAGCTTGAGCTGCGGATTGTCCAGCGCCGACAGCAGCCGCAGGATGCGGTCCAACGCCAGGTCGATTTTCTTGGGATGGAGCGTCAGCAGGCGCCGCAGCACCGTGTCGCTGCGCGTGGTTTCCGAGAGCATCAAGCCCCCTTCAAACTAAGGTGTTACGGCAACGCCGCCGTTGCCATTACGCTTCGGCATGGACAGAACCTTGCTGCGCGGCTTGGCCTGGTTCATCAGCAGATGCAGGACACGCGACAGGGTGGCGCGCATTTCCTTGCGGTGCGTGACCATGTCCAGCATGCCATGTTCCAACAGATATTCGGCGCGCTGGAAACCGTCGGGCAGCTTCTCGCGAATGGTTTGCGCGATGACACGCGCGCCGGTAAAGCCGATCTGGGCCGCCGGCTCGGCGATCTGGATATCGCCCAGCATGGCATAGGATGCACTGACCCCGCCGAAGGTGGGATCGGTGAGCACCACCACATAAGGCAATGCCGCTTCGCGCAGCATGTCGACGCAGATGGTGGCGCGCGGCATCTGCATCAGCGACAGAATGCCTTCCTGCATGCGCGCCCCGCCTGAAGACACGAACAGGATGTAAGGGCGCTTTTCCTTGATCGCGGCCTGCATGGATTCCACCAGCGCCTCGCCGACACCCATGCCCAGAGAACCGCCCAGGAAATCGAAAGGCTGAACCCCGATCATCACCGGCAGTCCGTCGATGGTGCCGCGCGCGGCGGTGAAGGCCTCGGGCCGCCCGGTTTTGGCGCGGGCCGCCTTGATCTCGTCGGAATATTTCTTCTCGCCCCTGAAGCGCAGGGGGTCGGCGGGGACGCTGGGCGGGGTCAATTCGCTGAAACTGCCGGGATCGAAGGTATAGGCAAAGCGTTCGGCCGGGCCGATTCGCATATGGTGGCCGCAATTGGTGCAGACATTCAGATTGGCCACCAGGTCGCGGTGAAAGATCATCTGGCCGCAGGAGGGGCATTTTTTCCAGAGATTCTCCGGAGTATCGCCGCGGCCGCCATCCTTGCCGCCCATCAGGCCTTTGATCCGGGGACGGACGACTTTGGTGATCCAGTTCATGCCGGGACCTTACCATGACGGGCCGCATGGGTGGAACCGGCAAGAGTTTGGACCAATTCCAGGACGGCGGCGGCGACCTTGTCCCGGCCCCCCTCTTGTTTCAACAGCTCAAGATTGGCCGCCACCCGGCTGACAATGGCCGAGCCCACCACCACGCCGTCCGCGATTCGGGCGATGGCCTCGGCCTGTTCCAGCGAACGGATGCCGAAGCCCACGGTGCAGGGCAGATCTGTCGCCGCCCGTACCCGCGCGATGGCGGCGCGGACTTCCTCTTCCGGAACCGCCTTGGTGCCGGTGACGCCCGCCACCGATACATAATAAAGATAGCCGGACGCCTCGGCGACAATTCGCTTCAGCCGGGCTTCGTCGGTGGTTGGGGTGACAAAACGGATCAGGGCCACGCCCTGGGCCAAAGCAGGCACACGCAGCACTTCGTCTTCTTCCACCGGCAGGTCGACCACGATCAAGCCGTCGACCCCCGCCCCAGCCACATCGCGGGCGAAACGCGCCGTGCCATAGGCATGGATGGGATTGTAATAGCCCATCAGCACGATCGGCGTGTGCTTGTCGGTGCGGCGGAACTTCTTCACCATCTCAAGCACCTTGACCATGCTGGCGCCGGACTGAAGTGCCCGCACCGAGGACGCCTGGACCGCCGGGCCATCGGCCATGGGGTCGGTGAAGGGCATGCCCAGCTCGATCACATCGGCGCCCGCCGCCGGAAGCTTTTCCAGGATGGCGAAGCTGGTTTCCATATTGGGGTCGCCGGCGGTGATGAAGGGCACGAAGGCGGCGCGGCCTTCCTTCTTCAGGCGGGCAAAGGTGTCGGATAATCTAGTCATGGCGGCGGGTCACAGTTTTTCTCGCCTCATAATTTTTCTCCAAGGGCGGCCGCCACCGAGAAGATGTCCTTGTCGCCACGGCCCGACAAGCAGACGGCGATGATCTGGTCCTTCTTCATCTGGCCCGCCACCTTGGCGACATGAGCGATGGCATGCGCCGATTCAAGCGCCGGAATGATGCCTTCCAGCTTGGACAGCAGCATGAAGGCGTCCAGTGCTTCCTTGTCGGTAATGGAATGGTATTTCACCCGGCCGATATCCTTCAGCCAGCTATGCTCAGGGCCGACGCCGGGATAGTCCAGCCCCGCCGAGATGGAATGGGCCTCGATGATCTGGCCGTCGCCGTCCTGCAGCAAATAGGAGCGCGCGCCATGCAGCACGCCCGGCGTGCCTTTGGAGATGGTTGCGGCATGGCGTGGCGTATTCACGCCATCGCCCGCCGCTTCCACGCCGTGAATCTCCACGCCGCTGTCGTCGACAAAGGGATGGAACATGCCGATGGCATTGGAGCCGCCGCCGACGCAGGCCACCACCAAGTCCGGCAGCCGCTTTTCCCGTTCCAGCATCTGGGCGCGGGTCTCATTGCCGATCACGGTTTGAAAGTCGCGCACCATGGCGGGATAGGGATGCGGTCCCACCACCGAGCCGATGATGTAAAAAGTGTCGTGGACATTGGCGACCCAGTCGCGCAAGGCCTCATTGGTGGCGTCCTTGAGAGTGCGCGAGCCTGACGACACGCCCTTCACCTCCGCGCCAAGCAGGCGCATGCGGAAGACATTGGGCTTTTGCCGCTCCATGTCCACGTCGCCCATATAGACGGTGCAGGGCAGACCGAAACGCGCTGCCACCGTTGCGGTGGCGACGCCATGCTGGCCGGCGCCGGTCTCGGCAATGATGCGGGTCTTGCCCATGCGCCTGGCCAAAAGAATCTGGCCCAGGCAATTGTTGATCTTGTGCGCGCCGGTGTGGTTGAGGTCCTCGCGCTTGAGATAGATTTTGGCGCCCCCGAAATGCGCGGTCAGGCGCTCGGCGAAATAGAGCGGGCTTTCGCGCCCGACATAATGGGTCAAAAGGCCCGACAGTTCGGCCTGGAACGCGGGATCCTTCTTGGCCGCTTCATAAGCCTGTTCCAGGGACAGAACCAAAGGCATCAGGGTTTCGGCGACAAAGCGGCCACCATAGGCGCCGAAATGGCCGGAGGAGTCAGGACCGGCGCGCAAGGAATTGGGAATCTGGTTCATGCGCTTTGCCTGTTCAAGGAGGCCGGCAGCTTCGTCGCGGCAATGAAATCGCGGATGCGCGCACTGTCCTTCACGCCCGGCGAACTCTCCACGCCCGAGGAAACATCGACCTGCTGCGCGCCCGATAAGGCGGCGGCGCGCGCGACATTTTCCGGGGTCAATCCACCGGCCAGGAACCAGGGCTTGGTGAAGCTGCGGCCTTCCAAAATCTTCCAGTCGAACGCCGCGCCATGGCCGCCGCCGCGCAACGCGTCTTTCGGAGGTTTGGCGTCGAACATCAGCATGTCGGCGACTTTTTCATAATCGGCGGCCAGAGCCAGATCGGACGGCTCGGCCAGCGGCAGCGCCTTGATAACCGGCAGTCCGAAACGGGCGCGAATTTCCGCCGTGCGCCTGACGCTCTCGCTGCCATGCAGTTGCAGGAAATCCGGACATACGCTTTTGACCAGGGCTTCGATCTTTGTGTCATCCTGGTCGGCGACCAGAGCGACGATCTTCAGGCGGCCTCGCATATGGTTTGCCAGAACGCGCGCCTGCTCAAGGCTCACATTGCGAGGCGAGCCTGGATGAAACACCAGTCCGCCATAGACCGCGCCGGCCTCCACCGCCGCATCGATAGCGCCGGGGCTAGTGATGCCGCAGATTTTCACCGCAACCGATGTTGAGGAAGTGGGCATGGGCTGGGCTGTATGGCCCCGCGCCCAGCGGAAATCAAGCAAACGCCGGACTTGTGCCTAAATAGCGGAAATGCCGAGACTTTGGGCAATGTCGCGGGCCGCCAGAGCCGGGTCCTGGGCCCCGGTGATGGGGCGGCCGATCACCAAAATGCTGGCGCCGGCATCCCGCGCCTCGGCGGGGCCCAGGACCCGGCGCTGGTCCCCCAGCGCCGCTCCGGCAGGCCGGATGCCTGGCACCACCAACAGAAAATCCGGTCCCAGTTCCTGACGCAGCCTCACAATCTCATGCGCCGAACAGACCACGCCATCCAGCCCACTCTGCCGCGCCAGCATCGCCAGGCGCAAAACCTGGTCACCCACCGGCGGCACCAATCCCAGGCCGGGCAGATCGTCATCCGCCAGGCTGGTCAGCATTGTCACCGCAATCACCTTGGTGGAGGGCGCAACGCTTTTGGCTGCGTCGGCGGCGGCACGCATCATCGCTGCACCACCTTGAGCATGGACATTCAGGATCGACACGCCCAGACCCGCGGCGGCCCGGCATGCGCCCGCCACCGTGTTGGGGATGTCGTGATATTTCAGGTCCAGGAAAACCGGCAGGCCCATATCGACAAAAGGCCGCACGCCGTCGGGGCCCTGCGCATTGAAGAATTCCAGGCCCAGCTTCAGTCCGCCGACATGACCGCGCACCCGCTCCGCCAATTCACGGGCGTAATCGGGATCGGCGGTATCTAAAGCGACAAAGACGGGATTGGAGGACGGAGCCGGATTCACGGTTCCGATTTGCCACCATTCAGACGCTCGCGCAATTCCTTGCCGGTGCGAAAGAAGGGCGCGCGTTTCTGGCCGACCGAAACAGGCTCGCCGGTGCGCGGATTGCGGCCCATGCGGCTGGGGCGCACCTTGACGCTGAATGCGCCGAAGCCGCGCAACTCAACGCGATGGCCATCGGCCAGCGCCTTGCTGATGGAATCCAACACCGTCGTCACGATGCGTTCGACATCGCGGTGATACAGGTGCGGATAACGAGCGGTAAGTCGCGCAACCAGTTCTGACTTGATCATCCCCAGCCCCCTTGAGGGACACAACGCCGGGTTCACCCCGACGGCTGGGGATAAACTGTCATGGGAAGTTCCCGCCCGTCAACGGGAAGCATCTGAAAAACCAGACTTTTTTCGCATCCGGAGGTGTTTTGGTCCGTAGGCGACCTATTTTGCCCCCTCTGGCCGCCATAGAAAGCGGCTTGCGCCGCCCCTAGCCCCAAGAGAAAGTCGCTCCCAAGACAAAATTATGGGGAGTGGGACATGAAAATTCGCCATTTTGCGGTGCCTTTTGCCTGGGCGGCAGCCCTGATTCTGACGGCGCCGGCCCAGAGCGCGCCTGCCCAAAAAGACAGCTGGATCGGCGCCTGGGGTTTTTCCGCGTTCCCTCCGCCTCCCGGAATAGCGATGCCCGCCACACCCCCCGCCATCGTACCTTTGGCGCCGTTGCCGGAACGCCCCACCTTTGAGCCGCCCCTGGTGGAGAATCCGGGCAACGTACCGGTTGCGGCCTTGGGCAGCGATCCTGCCGACGTCACCATTCGCCAGCTGGTCCGCGTTTCTGCCGCCGGCAAGCGCATCCGCCTGCGATTCACCAATGAGGGCGGCAGCGATGTTTTGAATCTAGGCGCGGTGCATGTGGGATTGGCCGGACCCGACGGCAGCATCATGCCGGGCAGCGACCGGGTCGTGAGCTTTGATGGACGGCGCGCCATCACCATACCCGCCGGGGCGCCGCTGCTGACCGATCCGATCGATCTTCCGGTCAAGGCGTTGGATCGGCTGCTGATCTCCAGCTATTTGCCGGGTCCGGCAGCGCGCAACGGCCATACGGTGCTCCAATATATGGCTGCCGGCGACCAGACCGCGGCTGCCCAGCTTCCGGCGCAAAAGCTGGTGCGCCTCACCGCACTGGTGAGTGAAGTGGATGTGGACGCCGCCACCGCTACCGGTGTGATCGTATGCCTGGGCGATTCCATCACCGACGGCGCCACCTCCACCATCAACGCCTTTCGCAGCTATCCCGATCGCCTGGCGGAACGTCTGGCGGCAAGCGGCAAATGGGCGGTGGTCAATGCCGGCATCGGCGGCAACCGCCTGCTCCGTTACGGCGCGGCGCCCAACGCGCTGGCGCGGCTGGACCGCGACGTGTTGAGCGTGCCCGGCGTCAAGGCCATCATTCTGCTGGAAGGCATCAACGATATCGGCCAGGGCTTCAAGACCACCGGCGTGCAAGACCCTGTGAGCCTGGAAGCGCTGATCGCGGCCGACAAGCAGATCATCCAGCGCGCCCATGATCATGGCATCAAGGTGATCGGCGCCCTGCTGACGCCTTACCAGGGCGCGGGTTACGCCTCGCCCGCGGGTGAGCAGGTGCGTACCGGCTTGAACAACTGGATCAAGACCGGCGGCGCTTTCGACGGGGTGGTGGATTTTGCCACCCCGACCGCCGATCCGGCCAATCCCCTCACCTTCCGGGCCGACTATAATATCCGTGACAAGCTTCATCCCAATGACGCGGGCTATCAGGCCATGGCGAACGCCGTCGATCTCGGCTTGTTCAAGTAGAAAAAGGGCAGCCGCGTGTCACACGATCCGGCGCTGGAGGCGCATGAACATGCCGAACATGCGCAACATGCGGCGCATCTGCGCGATCCGTTCATCACCCGCGTTTCCATCACGGTCGCCATCCTGGCCGTGATGGCAGCGGCGGCGGGATCGCTGGAAACGGTGGAGGCCAGCCGTGCCATCACCGAATCCAGCGAGGCGGTGCTGGCGCAGGACAAGGCCACGGACGGCTGGAACGAGTATCAGGCCGACAGCTTGAAACGGCATATGTATGAGATCGCCTCGGCGGCCGGCGGTCCGAAGGCCGAAGACTATCGCAAAGACGTCAAGGACCAGCGCGAAAGCCAAGGCAAGGCACGGGAAAAAGCCGTCGAAGCAGAACAGGAACGCGATGTCCGGTTGCGCAGCAGTGCCGCCCATGAAAGACGCCATCACTGGCTGACAGGAGCCGCGACCCTGGTGGAGATCGGGATCGCGCTGTCCACCGTGGCGATCATCACCAGCCGCCGCAGCTTTTGGTTTTCGGCCGTCGGTTTGGGCGTGGTGGGCGCGGTACTGTTCGGCTGTGCTTATCTTGCGGTTTGACAGGCCGCGCCGGAGCTTCCATTGGGAAAAATCAGGCTCTAAGCCGCTTCCGTGGCCAGATCGCCCTGCTGGATCAGCACACTGGCGGTGTCGAAGAAGCATTGCTGCTCGGCGATCTTGCCATCCTTCATGCGCCAATGAAGCGACATATCGAACCGTGCATAGCGTCCGCTGGACCGGTGCAGCGCCTCGGCATCGAATACGCCCCACACTTCCTCACCCTTGGCCGTGACCGTGCGGGGGGTAAGGCGCGCCAGGTGATAGTCGGCGAACAGCAAGGCGGTATATTCCTTGACGCCCGCCATGCCCTGATAGCTGCCGCCGAATCGGAAGAACTCGCGCGGTGCCATGACCTTCCACACCACGTCGGCGCGGATGGATGCAAACAGCGTCTCAAGCTGGCCTGACTTGAGGCCGGCCATCACCGTCAGCATCAAATCCTTGTTGGTCGCGTCTTCACTCATCAAACGATCCTGTCTCGCATGCTCGAGGCTTCACCGCCCATCCCATGCCGAAGTTTGGAAAATGCAGGCAGCCAAATCCGAATCAAAAGCGCGGCTGCGCCCGGAGCGGCAGGTGGCTACAAGCGCGTCGCGCCGATGTCAAAGTATATTTGGATGCGCTTTCGCGCGCGCGACTCTGAAATATCAGCTGTCATGTCAGAGCGGGTTTTTCTCAATGCATTGCGCGTGGAGAAACAACCGGCCAGCGCTCGTCCGTGTACTGATTTTTACCGGACATGGCAGAGAAACGCGAAACGAACGGGCCAGTGTGGCTTCCAAGCACGGCGCTTTTCCAGGCGGCAATGGCACTTGGTCTTGCCGCATTGCCACTCTGTCGCAGGGCGAACCCGTCCCGGCATCGCCCTGAGCGCCAATTACGGCGCAAAAACGGCAGGTCAATATGCCGCGCCGCAACAGACAAAAGTATCAAAGTGTATACCCAACTTGCCGTCCGCCCGCCTGCCACCTAACTTCGCGGCCAAAGAGCCGGGGAAAGAGTCGGGAAATGCTTTCAATCAATCGCAGAATGATGTTGGCCGGATCGTCGGCCATGGCTCTTTTGGGAGAGGCAGCCTGGGCACAGAACGCCGCGCCGGCGCGGGAAACCGACTGGCTGCATTACGCCAATGATCTGTCCAGCACCCGCTATTCGCCTTTGGATCAGATCGATGCCTCCAACTTCAACAAGCTGGAACTGGCTTGGCGCTTCAGCACCAACGCCCTGGGTCCGCGCCTGGACGCGGACTACCAATCCACACCGCTGGTGGTGAAGGGCCGCATCTATGTCACCGCCGGTTTTCGCCGCGACGTGGTCTGCCTGGATGCGGCCAGCGGCGAACTATTGTGGATGCATACTTACGATGAAGGCGAACGGATCGGATCGCGCGGCGGCCCCGGCCTGGGGGTCGGTTACTGGACCGACGGCACCAACGAACGCATTGTCTATGTCACGCGCGGCTACACCATGTTCTCGCTGGACGCCAAGACGGGCCTGCCCGATCCCGCTTTCGGCCAGAACGGCCGCGTGGATCTGCGCCTGGACGACGACCAGCAGATGGATCCCGTCAAGGGCGTGATCGGCCTGCATGCCCCGCCGTTTGTGGTGCGCGATGTGGTGGTGGTGGGCGCGGCGCCAACCATTGCTTCCAAGGGTTATGTGCGCGGTTTTGATATCAAGACAGGCAAGCGCAAATGGATTTTCCACACCATCCCGCGCAAGGGCGAATTCGGCTATGAGACCTGGACTACGCCGGGCCAGGCTGAAACCAGCGGCAATATGGGCGTGTGGGCGCCGATGTCGGCCGATCCCGAACTAGGCCTGGTCTATGTCGGAGTCGAGTCGCCGCAGACCGACCTGTTGGGCGTCAGCCGCACGGGCACCCACCTGTTTGCCGAAAGCCTGGTGGCGCTGGATATCGAAACCGGTGAGCGCAAGTGGCACTATCAGATGGTCCATCACGGCATCTGGGACCGCGACGTGTCCTGCGCCGGCGTGATTTGCGACATCCCGCACAACGGCAAGATCGTCAAAGCTATCGCCCAGCCCAGCAAACAGGGCTTTGTCTATGTGCTGGATCGCGCCACCGGCAAGCCGGTCTGGCCGATCCCGGAAAAGAAGGTCGCCAAGGGCGACGTGCCGGGCGAATGGTATTCGCCGACCCAGCCCATTCCCAGCGCGCCACCCCCCTTCGCCAAGCAGGGCGTGACGGCCAATGATCTGGTGGACTGGACTCCCGAGATCAAGGCGCGGGCACTGGAGATCGCCAGCCATTATCATCTGAACGCGCTCTACGATCCGCCGCCGCTGGTCAACGACAAGCTGTTTGGCGGTTTGGCCATGCCGGGCCTGCAGGGCGGCATCAATTGGCCGGGTGCGTCCTACGATCCGCAAACCCACATGCTGTATTTGTTCGCCAAGAACTCCCTCGAAGTATTGGGCGTGGTGCAAGGCCCTGACGGCAAGGTGTTCCAGCGCGGCGGCGGGCCGGCAGCCGGCAGCGCCGATGCCAATGGCGGCTCCTTTGGCGGTGTCGCCAGCCTTACCGGCAGCTATGGCCGGGTGCGCGGATTCGCCGGAAGGGACGGCCTTCACGATCCCATCGTACCGGGCCTGACCTCGATCGAGGGCATTCCGCTGATGAAGCCGCCCTATGCGACCATCACCGCCATCGATCTCAGCAAGGGCACCATGGCATGGCAGATCGTGCATGGTGAGACACCCGATCACATCAAGAACCACCGTCTGCTCAAGGGCGTCACCATTCCCCGCACCGGCCAGACCGGCATCCTGGGCACGCTGACGACCAAGACTTTGGTAATCTGCGGCGATTGCGGATTGTTCACCGACGAGAAGGGCCGCAAAGGCGCGAGATTGCGCGCCTATGACAAGGCCACCGGCGAGGAGAAAGGCGCGGTGTTCATGGACAAGGTGCAGACCGGCGCCACCATGACCTACATGCATCTTGGCAGACAATATCTGGTCTGCGCCCAGGGCAGTTCCTACGGCGCCGACCTTGTCGCCTATCGTCTGCCCGGCGAAGCGCCGCCGCCGCCGCCGCGCGAGGAACGCTGAGGGATTTGATTTTTTATTCTTTGCGGGTGCTTCAAAGGGCTGTTCACGCGGACGGCCGACCGATTAGGGCGCGCGGATAAAAAGGCCAATCGTCAGGGCAACGCCGATAAACACCGCCGCCGCCCGCAGCACCTTCTGGTTGACCTTGCTGACCATATGGCCGCCGATCACGCCGCCGATGGCCGCGGCGATACAGGCGATTATCGCCTGCCTCCAATGCACTTGCGGCGAAAAGACGAAGATCGCCACCGCCGAGGCATTCATCACCCCGGCCAGCACATTCTTGGTGGCATTGGCGTTGCGGATGGCCAGCCCCGCGGCGGTCAGCGCCGCCAGCATCAAAAAGCCGATGCCGCCGCCGAAATAGCCGCCATAGATCGCGATGCAGAATTGCGCGAAACCCGCGCCGATTTTTCCCAGCACCGGCGGACGATCGGCTTTGCGCGGCACAAAGCTGCCATAGGCGAAGACGCTGGTGGCAAACAGCACCAGCCATGGCACCAGCGCCTTGAAGATGTCTGACGGCGTCACCAGCAGCAGCACCGCGCCCAGAATGCCGCCCGCCAGCGAAATAGCCACCAGCGCCCGGAAGGACAATCCACCGGCGCCGGAAACATGGCCGCGGCCGCTCCAGCTGGACGTGAGCTGACCCGGAAACAGCGCCACGGTCGAGGTAATGTTGGCGGCCAGCGCGCTCATGCCCGTCAGCATCAGGGCCGGCAAGGTCAGAAACGTGCCGCCGCCTGCCAGGGCATTCTGGATACCGGCCCAGACCGCGACTAGGAAGAGAATGATCAGGGCCGTCATGGTTCCGCTGTCGCACACGGCCGAAGCCGAGGCAAGCACCCGGAGGCGTCAGGCCTCGATGCCGGTCTCAGCGGCCTTGTCCCGGCGCGAGGGGATCAATTTGGCGCGGCGCACCGCTTCACCCAGATAGCCGGGCGGCTCGCGCCAGTGATCGTCCGGCCTCTTTTCCGGCTCCTGGTCCTGATCCTTGGTGCAACACCCAGGCATGAAAAAATCCTCGTCAATTCGAACGGTATAATCCTCCTTGTCCGGGCTCGTTCCGACGAATGAAGGTAAACGCCCCTTGGGTGATATTCGGTCGCACCGAACCGGGGCGGTTGGCCAATTCGGTGCATCCTGAGGTGGTGGTCCGGCCTCCCAGGGCCGCCATGCGGCCTTTGCAGAGCGTCGCTGGCAGGAATTGCTTATAGTTACGCCGTCGGAAGGGCTGTCATGAACCCGCATCTATCCTGGCGCGATGCATTGCTGGCATTGGCGATTGTCTTTGTCTGGGGCACCAATTTTGTGGTGATCCGGCTGGGGCTGGATGCGCTGCCGCCATTATTCTTCGCCACCTTGCGGTTCTTGTTCGTGGTTCTGCCCGCGGTGTTTTTTCTGCGAAAACCGGACGTGGCATGGAGCAACCTTGCCTTTTACGGCGTCTGCATCGGGGCATTCCAGTTCGGGCTGCTGTTCATCGCCATGAACGGGCATATCCCGCCCGGCCTGGCCTCCTTGGTGATACAGATGCAGGTGTTTTTCACCATCAGTCTCTCCATGTGGCGCACCGGCGAACGGATCAAGCCGCATCAGCTGGCCGCGTTTGCGTTGGCAATCGCGGGCATGGCGGTGATCGCCGCGCATAACGGGCATGGCGTAACCCTGCTGGGCCTGGGCCTAGTGCTGCTCGCGGCGATGGGCTGGGCCTTGGGCAACCAAGCCGGCCGCGAGGCCGGCCGGGGAGCGACCGGCAACCCGGAGCGAAGCGAAGGGCCTGCCGGCGCGACCCAAAAAGCAGGAGCTGCCGGTAACCCGGGGCGAAGCGGAGGGGGCGCTAGCGCCAGCGTAGTGCGACGCGCGACCCAAAAACATCAGGTCGACATGCTGGCCTATGTGGTGTGGGCGGCCCTATTTTCGGTGCCGCCGCTCTTGATCCTGTCGCTGTTACTGGAAGGGCCGGCCGCGATCGCCACCGGCATCCGACATGCGGGCTGGACCAGCTGGGCCGCGGTGCTATGGCAAAGCGTCGGCAACACCATGTTTGGCTATGCCTGTTGGGGGTGGCTGTTGTCGCGCTATCCCGCCGCCACGGTGGCACCGATGTCGCTGCTGGTGCCGGTATTCGGCTTCGCCGCCAGCGCGACATTGCTGGGCGAGCCGCTTCCACCTTGGAAAATCGGCGCCACCCTGTTGATCATGGCTGGCCTGGCGGTGAACCTGTTATGGAGACGGCAAAAAACAGCCGTCAGTCGAGAGTCCGCTTAACTCCGCGCCTTGTACACCACATAGGTCAATGTCTTGCCCGGCGCGGCGTCGAACTTGTGCGGCAAGCCCGCCGGGATCAGGACAAAATCTCCCGGCCCCAGCTTCTTGGTCGAGGCCCCATTGAGGGTGCCGCCGCGCACTTCGCCGCTGGCCGCGGTCTCGCCATTCGCCAGGGTGCCGCCATAGGTCAGCACGCCTTCGCCCGCCAGGATCGTGATCTGGTCGATCCAATGGGGATGTTGTTCCGGCGGGTTGCCATGATCCAAGCGCTTCACGAATTCGACAAAATAGGTCTCATGGTCGTTGGCGAAGGTGGCGCCATAGACCCTGCCCGGGTCCGGCTTGGATACCGAGGCGTCGATCTCCGCCTGGGTCATGAACTTGAAGCCGTCGGGCGGGGTGGCGCGGACCGGAGTCTGGGCGATAGCCGGTCCGGCGAGCAACAGCGCGGCAAGGATGAGAAGGCGCATAGACTCTCCTGTTGGTGGGTTTCAAAAGCGATAAAACGCTCGCGCGCTCAAACCTTCTGCTTGAAAATCAGATAGGTAAAGCCGTGGCCCGGCGTGGCGGTGAAAATATGCGGCATGCCGGGCGGGATCACCAGCCGGTCGCCGGGATGAAGAATTTGCAGTTTTCCCCCCACCAGCTTGCCGCCGCGGATTTCTCCCAGGCCAGCATCAGTGCCGCCCTCCTGGGTGCCGCCATAAGTGATGCTCCCCTCGCCGTCCAGTACATGGACGTAATCGTACCAATGGTTATGGGCTTCCGCATTGGTGTTGATGGCGCGGGTGACATATTCGATGAAGTAGTTTTCGTGATCGATCACGATCTTGGACTGGGGCTTGCCGTCGGTCCGGTGGGTCAGGGCCTGGACCTCCGCCGCCGGCTGGTAGACAAAGGCGTCGAACGGGACGGTATGAGGCGCCGGCGGTGCGGCGGACGTCCCTCCGGGAGCCTGTGCGGAAGCGGTGAGTGGCGCCGCGGCCAGCGCGGCTATGCTGAGAAATCGGCGCAATGTCATGAGCGTTCCCCTTGTTATTGTTTGTGGGAACTTTAGCCGCGGCCGCCTCAAAAGCCAGTTCCATGATGCGGGACGAAAGAAAAAGGCGCCTTCCGAGGAAGGCGCCCGTCTCATCGCAGTGCAATAAAGCCTAGCGCTTCTTGGCTTTCTTCTTGATCTTCTTGACCGCATTTTTCGCGGCTTTCTTCGCCTTTTTCACGCTCTTCTTGGCCTTCTTGGCCAGCTTCACGACCTTGGCCTTCTTGGCCTTGCGGCGCTTCTTCTTGGCAGGCGCCGCCGGCGTGCCGGTGAACAGGCCTGCCACCGCGGCTTCCAGTTCGG
>Ga0068871_100000441_pt1 | contig 28558 bp, 28 predicted proteins | sample KBSMisM72_FD_72750 | JGI IMG/M metagenome (GOLD analysis project Ga0068871, IMG submission 72750) | Miscanthus rhizosphere microbial communities from Kellogg Biological Station, Michigan, USA - KBS Miscanthus M7-2 | ecosystem: Host-associated > Plants > Roots > Rhizosphere > Soil ...
CCATCGTCGCCGTAGCCTGTCCCGTCGAGGCTCACTCCGAGCACGCGCTTCTCCCACTGACCGCGCTCGGCTAATACCGAGGCCACATGCGCGCGATGATGCTGAACGGAGATTGTCCTTTGGGCTCTGAGTTCCGAAGCGAAAAGTGAAGAAACATATTGCGGATGGCAATCGTGCACCACGATAAGGTCGTCCCGATTGATCTCATACATCGACGTGAGGTCGGAGACGGTTTCTCGAAATGCGCGGAACGCTTCGTAGTGGGCCAGGTCTCCAATGTGCTGGCTGACGAATGCCTGTCCGTCAACCGCGAGAGTGATCGCGTTCTTCAGGTCGGCGCCCAAAGCGAGAATCGGTCCAACACGAGGCAGCGTCGCGACCGCGCCAGGAGCGTATCCGCGGGATCGCCGGAGAACAACTGGACCACACGCCCCGTCGCGGACGACCGAATCGTCAACCCTTCGCGCAATAGGCCGCTGTCCGACGAGAAATGCGTCTGCAATCCCAGCGAGCCGCCGCAATGCATCTTCGTCCTCGTAGGCGATTGGCTCACTCGAGCGGTTCGCGCTGGTCATGACCAGCGCTTCCGGAGCACCGGCAGCAAACAGCAAGTGATGCAACGGGGTATAAGGCAGCATCACGCCCAATTCATTATTCTGTGGTGCTACACCAGCCAACTCTTCCTTCGACGGCGCCAGCACGATGGGACGGGCAGAAGAAGTCATTAGCGATTCGCTCTCTGCGGAAAGGTCAACCAGTCTATGAGCTTCGTCGAGATTCCGGACCATGAGGGCGAATGGCTTCTCCTTGCGGTATTTTCGCTCGCGCAAAGCCGCCACTGACGCGGGGTTGCGGGCATCGCAAGCCAGGTGATATCCACCCAGTCCTTTCACCGCTAGTATCTTTCCAGCCCTTAGAAGCTGCGCCGCGCGATGAATGGCAGGCTCCGATTTCCCTGAAGTCTCGCCTGGTGGATGCAAATAGTAATCCGGCCCGCACGCGGGACAGGCGACAGGCTGCGCGTGAAATCGCCGGTTGCCGGGATTGACGTACTCCTCAGCACAATATTCGTCGAGAGGCCAATCCTTCATCGTGGTATCGGAACGGTCGTACGGCAGGCCAAGAACGACGGTGTAGCGCGGGCCACAGTTCGTACAGTTTATGTAGGGATACCCGTAACGTGGATTGTCACGATCGAAAAGTTCTTCGAGGCAGTCTTCACATACCGGCAGATCGGATGAAATCCGGGCCGTCGGCTGCTCACGGTGTTTACTCTCCCGAATCGTGAACCCGGCCACACCGAGTGGCGTGACTGGCTTTATTTCCATTTCTGCAATGCTGGCCGCGGGCGGCGGCTGCAGCTCCATTTCTCGCACGAATGCCTGCAGCCCCTGCTCGGCGCCTTCAAGATAAATTTCGACGCCTTCCTTGCCGTTGAGCACCCATCCGCCGAGTGTGTTGGCACGAGCCAGTCGATATACGAACGGACGAAAGCCCACGCCTTGCACCACGCCTCGAACGCGAATGGAACAGGCGCTGGCCATGATTACTCCGTGTCCACGACGCAACAGCGTCCCTGCCAACCAATCTGAACAACCTTGCCATCCTCCACCAACAGCGGAACGTTACGCTGCCCGCCCGCGACATCTCTCATGCGCCTGCGGGCCACGGGGTCGGCTTCGACGTCATACTCCACAAAGTCCGAGCGCTTCCATTCCAGCCAGTCGCGCATTTCCTCGGTGTAGGGGCAGCGGGCGGTGCCGTAGAGTTCAAGCCTGGCCACGTTCAAGCACCTCCAGAGTTTCGCGAATCACGTGGTAGATCGAAGCCTGCACTTCCTGAATGCGGGGAATGTAGTCGCAAGCGACGACGATGGGAAAATCTGCCAGGCACCGGCGTTTGATCTCGCCGCCGTCGTAGCCGAGAAGGGCGATGGTCAGCAGATTGCGTTTGCGCGCTTCTTCCAGCGCCATGATAATGTTGCGCGATCCGCCGCTGGTGGAAATAGCAACGGCAATATCCTCGGGGCACGCCTGTGCGATCAACTGGCGCAGAAAAATGGCATCCGTCCCAATGTCATTCGCAACCGCGGTAATGTTGGCTGGTTCAAGCGCCAGGGACACAGCGGGAACAGGCTTGTAGCTGAGCGGAGGGAGAACGCAATCGATGGCCAGATCGTTGGCGTCGGTTGCCGAACCGCCATTGCCGAAAACAATGATTTTGCCGCCACGCTGCAGGCGCTGATGAATGGCTGCAACCGCGGCGCTGATCTGTTCAGACTCTCCTCGTGCCACCTGGCTTCGCAGTTCGGTGTCATCGTGCACCTTCATCAGGATCGAAGATGCAACCTCGTTCACCAAGTCAGTGGTCCCCTGCTTTTCCGTGCCCAGAAAGGGATACAGAAATCCGGCATCACCTACGTCATGACCCAATTCACGGTGCTCGAAGAAGACATGAACTGTTTCCCAGAGCGTGTGATAGAGAATTTCGATCATCTCCTGGTGCATAAACGCATCCTGCGTCGGGACATCAAGCGCATACGAACCTTCCATACCGGGAAGAGCGAAGGTCATGGCATCTCGCAAGTGCGCTTGTTGAAGTGTGGCCCATACCTCGGGATCGCCTTCGGGCGGGCCAAATCCCATCACAATATCGTCAGGATGAAGAATGGCTTCGAGCCAGGGACGAAACAAAATCGACAAATCCAGCGCTGGTAGCGCGCGCTTGCCAACAATTACTGGATGAACGAATTCGACTGAGACGTGTTGGGCATCGGTCGCGTAAGGCCCGCGGCCGAAGGCGAGCAGGCGCCCACCCCGCAGGAAACGCTCCGACATCTCACGGCAGGCCAGCGCCAGGCGTGGCGCCTCGCGGGAGAAAAAGTGTTCGTAGAGTTCGTTTCTCTCAAGTAGCCGTTCACCCACCTGGCTGACGAGTTTGATGGCTGTTGCCATGGCATTAACAAATGCGCGGCAGTGGGTCGCCGACCAGCATATCCACGATCCGGCTGCCTCCGTAACGGGTGGTCACGAGCACGGTGCCCACCGGTTGTTCTCGCACTTCACCGATCACCTGGGCTTCGCCGCCACCGGGCGCCAGACTCAGCGCATTGATCGCGGCATCGGCGTACTCAGGAGAAACCACCGCCAGGAACTGGCCTTCGTTCGCAATGTGCAGCGGATCGAGTCCCAGCAACTCGCAGGCGCCTCGCACCGTGTCACGCACCGGAATCTGATCTTCGAAGAGAACCATGCCCAGTCCGCAATCGCGCGCCAGTTCGTTCAAAGATGTAGCCGCACCGCCCCGGGTTGGATCGCGCATCCAGCGAATGCCAGGGCCGGCGGCGCGAATGAGAGTTTCGACCAAAGGAAGCACGGAGCGCGTGTCGGATCGAAGATCAGCCTCCAGATCGAGTTCACCGCGTGCCAGCAGAATTGTGATGCCGTGATCGCCGATGGGTCCGGAAAGCAGGATCTTGTCACCCACTCGCACCGAGCGCGGATCGACGGTGATGCCCGGAATCAGGTGCCCAATGCCGGTCGTGGTCACATACATCTGGTCGGCTTTACCGTGCTCAACAACTTTCGTGTCGCCGCCCGCAACGCGAACACCCGCATCCCGTGCGGCTTTTGCCATGGCGCGAACTTCCGCTTCGAGCACCGGTGTCGGTAGTCCGGCTTCAAGGACATAGGTGACAAGCAATGCTTCTGCCCGGGCACCGGAGACTGCCAGGTCGTTCACAGTTCCATTGACGGCAAGTTCGCCGATCGAACCGCCGGGAAAGGTCAAGGGCTTCACTACAAAGCTATCGGTCGTGAGCGCTACTCTGGTCCCATTGATATCGATGTGTGCAGCGTCACCCAGCGGTCCGGGAGAAGATCCGAAGAGAAGCGGAGCAAACAGACCCTCAACCAGTTTGCGGCTCGCTTTACCTCCGGCTCCGTGCGCCATCTCGATTTGCGGATCGCGAAACCGAACGGGAGCAAACCCATCGTCCAGAATGGCCGCGACTACGCGATCGACGTCAGGCTGGTCGCCATTGCTGCCTTCCGGTGTTCGTAGTTGTGATAAGCGGCGCATGATCCTTCCGATGAAACCATGAGCGCGCCAATAGGATGCTCCGGCGTGCACTCACGGCCAAAAAGTTTGCACTGGTGCGGCTTCAATACACCCTTCAGGACTTCTCCGCACTGCGCGGCCTTGGGATCGGTCACTCGAATGCCGGGCACATAGAATCGTTGCTCTGCGTCCCACGCGGCGTATTTGTCGTTCAGGCGTAAGGCCGACTGCGAGATAAATCCCAATCCGCGCCATTCAAAGTAAGGACGCAGCTGAAAAACCTCCGCCATAGCCCGAAGCGCGGCGCGATTGCCTTCCCACGGAACCACACGCTTGTACTGGTTCTCCACTTTAGCTTCGCCCGCCCTCAACTGGCGCAGCAGCATAACAATGGATTGCAGCATGTCCAAGGGCTCGAAACCGGAAACAACAATTGGCTTGTGCTGATCTTTGGCTATCCACTCGTAGGGGCGGCAGCCAATCACGGTCGAGACATGCCCGGGACCAATGAAAGCATCGAGTCTCATATCGGGCGAATCGAGAATTGCCCTGATCGCGGGGATGATGGTGACGTGATTGCAGAACACCGAGAAGTTGCCGATGCCTTCAGCCTTTGCCCGCATCAGCGTGAGCGCAGTCGAGGGTGCCGTAGTCTCGAATCCGATGGCGAAGAACATGATTTGCTTGTCAGGATTGAGGCGCGCAAGCTTCAGCGCATCGGATGGCGAATAGACGATGCGAACGTCCATTCCCCGGGCCTTGTGTTCGAGGGGGCTGCCCTGGGTTCCGGGAACGCGCATCATGTCGCCGAAGGCGGCGAAAATTACATCTGGCTGCTGCGCGATGGATAAACCATCATCGATGCGTCCCATGGGAAGCACGCAAACCGGACAGCCCGGTCCATGGATCAGTTCGATGTTTTCCGGAAGAATATCTTTGAGACCGAAGCGATAGATGGCATGCGTGTGCCCGCCACAGACTTCCATCAGGCGATAGTGTCGCTCTGTGCCGGCCAACCGGCGAATTTCTTCCGCGGCCCTGGAAATCAACTCGGGTTCGCGAAACTCGTCAACAAATCTCATGCCCGATCGCCTCTCACTGCTAATTCATGTTCTCCAGGCCGTAGCCTTCAACTTCTTGCATGGCGCCCTCAATTTCTCCCAGAGCCCTTAGCGTATTCATTTGGTCGAAAGCATCCTGCTCGCTGATCTTGCTCATGGCAAAACCTACGTGGATGAGTACCCAGTCACCCGCAACGGGCTTGTCATCCTGCAACAAGCCGAGATCAATTCTGCGCCGCACTCCCACCACATCGACCAACGCCGAATCAGCGTTGTCGCGAGAGATTTCTACGATCTTCCCAGGTATAGCGAGACACATGCGACATTCTCCAATTTCGGTCGTTGGCAAATCCACGGTACATCGTCGGTTTTGTCCGGCCAACGACCAAAGGCCAAGGACCAACGGCGCCTTTTAACTTTTGCGAGCCACAATATCGAACGCCAGTTTCAACTCATCCTTAAGTTTCACTGTGCCTCCGGCAGCGGATACGGGGTGAATTTCGTAATCACTCTGCCGGACAGAAAAATCTCCCGCAGCTCGCAGAGTTTCGCCTTTCATCGTTACCCGCGCCGCAATTGGCAGGGCACGAGTTACCCCGTGCAGTGATAACTCGCCGTTCAACGTGACCGCATACAAGTTTTCGGAGAGCTTCTGGATCGGATTGACTCGATTGCATTCGTAAACGATCTCTTCGAATCCATCTGTTTCCAGAACCTCGTCATGCATGCGGCGCTCGATTTCCTCCCGGTCTTTGGCACTGATGTCGTCTGTCACGGTCAACGACGCGGCTCGAATCACCAGTCGAACTGACGCTTCTTCTAATGCATCGGAGGTGAACTGTACTTCACCTTCGAAGTCCGGAATCGCGATCGTCGGGTTGTGACCGAATGACGAAAGCAATCCCGTCGCAAAGGCGCGCACAACGAACGTGCTCACTTTGGGATCGATCACGTATCGGACTTGCGTCGTCTCTGGCGCTCCTGCGATCGGCAAACGGGCAATCTCCCTTGCACTTGTTACGAGCTGCTGTTCATTACATCGCGCGCAATTTCAAATAACGATCCAGATCGGGCAGTGCCAAGCTGGCCAGATCGCCGACTCCCAACTGCCCCATGTACCGTCTCGCGATCGGGTTGGTCAGAATTAAGCCCGCTCCGAAAACCATCAGGGCCACACCACCCAGCATGAACAGCGTGTCTCTGTCGCTGAAGTTTCCATTACCGTCTTTCATGGACAGTCTCCTCTTCTTTGGGATGTCTCACAGTCTCGAACTTCTCCGCGTCAAGCCGGCTTTTGCAATGCATCTCGATTCTGAACCGTCCCGCTTAGGATCCTGTTCACCAGCGATTCCACAAGTTTCACAGCCTCATCGACGGCAATTTCAACTGGCGCGCTCAATCCCATCTTCCCTTCTTCTCCTCCGAGTGTTTCCGGCTCGCAGCCGACGAGCAAAATGTTTTTCACTTCGATGTTCATCGCCCGGGCCATGCGCAGAACGCTCTCCGGACTCATGGAATGCGCTTCCACCGTCGCGTGAGAAGCATCGTTCAACGCTTTCACATCGGGCTCGATGACGTAGAGCGTGCCAGCGGGCTGCCCGTGCGAACACGCATCCACCAGAATTGTGGTTTCATATCCATCCTGCAAAGCGTAGGCCAGATCAAATCCCCGGATTCCAAAATCGACCACTCGCACATTATCGGGAAGTTTGAGACTTGCCATGCGTCGCACCACTTCGACACCAAACGCGTCGTCGCCGAGAAAGATATTTCCGATACCGGCGATCAGAATGCTTGGTTTCTGCACTGATTGATGTTCCCGCGCTTCCTCCTCAGACAGCGGCTCGATCTCCTCGGCATTAAAGAAAAAGCGGTGACCGGGCTGGCGCAGCAAGCCCATATCCCTGCCTGGATCGTTCTCCAGAACTACACAGACATGGCACTTGCCTTCATAATCCTGCTCGATGCACTCAATGAGTGCGATCTGCCCGGCCAGAGCGATATCCATTACGTCGCCACCTTCCCGCGGACGCAGGCGCACGCGGCTTCCGGCCTTAACTTCGATCCCCCCAATCTGCAGACAATCGACGGAAGCTTTTTCTTCCAGAAGTTGCCATTCCCACTCGTTCATTGGACCTCTTTGACGGGGCGCAGCCCGCGCAAAACTCCGTGGAGCTTCATAAACTGTTCCTCCGGCATGGCTTCGGTACGTTCCAGCATGGCGCGAGCGCGCTCATCCGATTGGCTCATCTCGCGCTTCTCATCGTCGGTCAGAGTCAGAATGCGGAGAGAGAGAATTTCGTCGATCTCGGTGCCGTCAAAAAGATCGCCAGCGCTTTCCTCTGCGATTTCGGGATAGTCATAAAGAATGATGGGAGAAGACAACAGCGTATCGCGTTGCCCTTCTTCTCCGACCAGGACGGGCCAGGTCCCGATGTTCTTGCAGGTCGAAGCCCACTGGGCGAGCGGTTCAGGAGGTGCGAGCAGCGAAACGAACTTCCCATGTTTTACGCCCAGGACTGTGTGAGTTGAAACCATCGAACTTAGCAAAGCTTCTTCGCGCCGGGATTTATCCGCCGATTCAAAAGGTGTCGTGTTACACACTCGAACACTGATCCGGAATAGCCCGTCAGCAACCCTCTGGCTCATGACTTCGATCGCGCCGCAAAGAGCCTTGCGTTCACGAACGATCACACCAGCGAAGCCCCCTGTACTGTCACGGAGATGTTCGAATTCCTTATCCGCTTGGAAGCTGAACGCATCCGGCACCAGCCTGTAGCCGAGCGTTTCCAGATTGCACATCGGCAAAATGACATCGCGCTCGATTGCCTCCTGCCAGGGTTGGTAGACCCGATCATCCAAAACCAGCCGGTCAACCGGATGAAACTCGCGCACAGCGCTCGACGAGCCGTTATTCAGGACAGTCACCTTGCCGACTGTACGTGCCACCAACTGAAGAAAGCGGATGCGCACTTCAATTTCGGTCTGAGCATTTCCTTCGACGAGGCACTCTGTCTGCATGCTCCAGGCTTCGCTACCCTTTTGCGCTTCGCTGTAAGACTGAGGACAGAGCACGCCGAAATTCCAGCGCTGCTGATTCTTTACCGAAGAGGGACGATAGGGATACAGCATGTAGCCCTCGTAAAGCACCGCTTTCGCGATCTGCTCCACCGCTCCCAAATTCATCGGATCACCGTCTCTCCCTCGGGTTGGGGAATGATGCGTTCCAGCACTTCTTCCCATGTTGGAATACCATGCGTCACTTTGTATTGGTACAACTGATCAAACACGTCTTTGCGTAGTGACAGCCAGGCGCTGTTGGGATAGTAAGTTTCCATCATTTCGCGCCAGATTCTTATCGGCAGCTTGAAGCGCGCTTCCTTATCCCAGGAGATGGGAGCGACCTGCAGGTTGCCTTCCGGACCAGCGTAGAAGACGGTGCCGCTGAACTGGAGGCACACCGGCACGTCACCCTCCGCCAGACCTTCGAAATATTTGGTCGCGGCCACATTAAAATCGAAAGAACACGGCACCGGAAGATCGACCAGGGTTGATCCTGTGAATGAAGGCACGACCAGATTGGCATGCGTCCACAAGAGACTTCGCAGGGTCTGGCCCCAGCGGCTGGGTTCGCCAAACAAATCGAGCAGCCGCTCCTGATCTTCCGCGGAGTATTTACGGCGAGTGACTTCCAACTGGATCTGGCAGCGCAATGCCACCGTGTGAATCACTTGTTCCGGGTTAGCCGAGGAAAGATGCAACTTAAAAGCCAGCAGAGGAGTCGCGGCATTGGCGACGACCTGGACACCCTCGACTTGGAAATTCAGATCAGGCATGCAATTCCTGTGGAATCGCGGATCCGTTTACATCCACTTCAGTCGATCGAGCTTTCACACTGCTGAAAAAGTCGCCCAACTCACGCCAGACTTCGGTCCCCCCGGAGAGTCCCTTCCAGTGCAAGCGGATCAGACCAACCAGTTTGTAACATTCGTCGATGGGCAGAAGGTAATACTCGGCGGCGGAAAATCCCCGCGAGTATCCCAAACGGTTGACCAGCAACCCTTCCACATCGGATTCCATTTCGTTCAGGACCGGATTCCGCGCCACAATCTCATTCCACGATTCCAGCGCCAGCAGCGACTCGGTTGCGCCCGCCGGGCTGGGATAGAGGGCGATCACCCGGTTTTCCAGGCTGCTCTTGAAAAAGAAAACCATATTGATCGGGACCATCAATCCATTCCATTCGGCATCGGTAAGCTGGAAGCCCGGCAAAGAACGTACGCGCCGCGGCACACGCTTGAATTTCACACCCTGTCCGCTGAAAAGAATCGCGCAGGCATCGCAGGCGCAGACTATCTTTCGCTGCGCCACTTCGATCAGATGGGGATGCACCGGCGACAATCCCACGCTGCATAGCTCGCAACGCTCTTGCGGACGTTCGCGGCGGGCAAACTGGCGCAGCATACCGAAACCCGATTCTGTGAATTGGCCAGTGCTCATAGAGTCAATATTCCTGCTTCACTTGTAGAGCGGCAGCCTGCCGGGACGCCGGCGCTGCAAAATCCTTCAATCCCCGCTCGGGTGCATACTCGCCGGAGCCTGTCCCACCAATGTGCTCAGAGCTACAAATCCAGAAGCCGGCTTCTCTTCAAGACCTTCGATGACCAGTGAAGCCAGATCCGGCGCGGCATCGTAGATGGCTGCCTCCACCGTCGCCTGAACGGTTTTCCCAGTCGATCCGCAAGTGTGCGAGCCAGTTTCCACCCGAAGACGGATGGTGCCGTCGCTCACACCGAGCAACTGAATTTCGCAACCCTGCTTTCGCAACTGCGGCCGCAGGCTGTCCACTGCTTTCGTGACCCGAGCCTCCAGATCTGCCGGATGGAGTCCATAAAGAATCAGCACACTGCTTACCAACGGATCGCAACCCAGACGATCGATAATGTTCATGCCTGAGTCTCCGGCTTCAGCAACAATGTCGAGCGTTTTCTCGAGAGCCGCGCCATGCAAATCCATCAGTGACTGCATTAAACCCTTGGCCGCTGCCCGCACCGCCGGGTCGGCGATCGACTCTATCTCGGCCACCAACCCGCCGATACGCTGCATGTCGTCCCGAAAATCTCTGCCGTCGGCCACATTGCTCCTTGTCGAACCGCCAAACTTTCACGCTGAGCGAAGCAGCGGATTCGCCCCGCGAATCCGCCACGTAGATCGAAGGATCCCTAACCGCTTACTGTTACCGAACTTCATTCGATAGACTTCCCTGCGCACGATGACACACCATCATGCAGTCAGGGTTGAACGCCGAACATCGGGGAATGGTGCGTTTCAAGCACTTTGCCGTTCCCCAGGTACATATGCACCCCGCAAGGCAAGCAAGGATCGAAGCTCCTCACCGCGCGCATGATGTCAATTCCCTTGAACTTGTCAGGACCGTTTTCTTCGAAGATAGGCGTGTTCTGCACCGCATCTTCGTACGGGCCCGGCGTGCCATAAATATCGCGGGGATTGGCATTCCATGGAGTCGGCGGATAAGGATGGTAGTTCGCGATCTTGCCCTCTTTAATAACTACGTGATGCGAGAGCACTCCTCGAACTGCTTCGTGGAAACCGCAGCCAATGGCCTCTTCCGGCACTTTGAATTCCGTCCATGTCTTGGTATGTCCAGCGTGCAGTTCCGCCATTGCCTTTTCCATGAAGTGCAGAGCAGCGCAAGCGGCGTAAACCTGGAAATAGGTACGGGCGCGGTCGCGTTCGATGGCATTGCTCCACTTGGGAATCTTCCACTCGAACTCGACCTCAGGCAGCGACGTAGTTTTGGGCAGATACATCTTCACGCTGCTGCCCGTGGACTTGATGTATCCGATGTCCACCAGTCCTGCGAGAGCCGTTGCCCATAGTCGAGCGATTGGGCCGCCGCCTGTATCCATGGCCAGATGATCGCCTGTCCGCTTGTCAAACCAGCGAGGCGACATCACCCACGTGTACTTGCCGCCAAAGTCGCGCTTCTGCGGATGTGGAATCGTGGTCTGGTTCCAGGGATGATTCTTGTCCACCGGATTTCCCAGAGGATCGGTTTTGACGAAGGTCTGTTGGTTCTTCCACTCGTCGTAGTAGGAACTGCCCAGCAGGATGCGGATATTCAGATTGATATCGACCAGGTCGGTCGTCACCAGTTTGCCGTCGACCACGATCCCGGGAGTAACGAACATACCCCGGCCCCAGTTCGTCATGTTCTTGTAGGTGTAGTCGCAGACATCGGGGTCGTTGAACGATCCCCAGCAGGCCAACAACACTCGCCGTCGTCCGACTTCTTCGTAACCCGGCAAAGCGTCATAGAAGAAGTCGAACAAGTCGTCGTGCAGAGGCACGACTTTCTTCATGAACTCCACATACTTCATCAGGCGTACAAGGTAGTCGGTAAACAGCTGGACAGTTGGCACCGTGCCGACGCCGCCCGGATAGAGTGTTGACGGATGAACGTGCCGCCCTTCCATCAGGCAGAACATTTCACGCGTCATGCGGCTCATGACCAGAGCTTCCCGGTAGAAAGCTCCGGTGAATGGATTGAGCGCAGTCATGATGTCGGCGATGGTGCGGTAGCCATGCGCACTGGCGTGCGGCGCCGCCGTCGATTGAGCCTTGGCCCAGACTTTGGGATTGGTCTCCTTGACCATCTGCTCGCAGAAATCCACGCCAACGAGATTGTCCTGAAAAATATTGTGATCGAACATGTATTCGGCAGCTTCGCCAAGATTTACGATCCACTCCGCAATCGGAGGTGGCTTTACGCCAAATGCCATGTTCTGCGCGTAGGTGGCGCAGGTGGCGTGGTTATCGCCGCAGATGCCGCAAATGCGACTGGTGATGAAGTGAGCGTCGCGCGGGTCTTTGCCCTTCATAAAAATGCTGTACCCGCGAAAGATGGAGGAGGTGCTGTGACACTCGACCACATGCTTGTTCTCAAAGTCGATCTTGGTAAAGATGCCGAGACTGCCCACGATCCGGGTAATCGGGTCCCAGTTCATTTCAACCAGGTTCCCTTTTTTTCCGGGAGCATCTGTGGTTGGTGCGGTAATAGTGCTCATTGCGATCGCTCCTTTGGATTCTTGTGAAAAAGGTTCTTACCCTGGTTTCTTAATATGACCTGGGGTGATAACCCGTAGTGAGTTCGGCTCGTGGATGACGCCACTTCGGCTCTTTGTTGGCGGTGTTCTGAGTCATTGATCGCAAAGCGCGAATGGCACGGCCGTAAGCTCCGATCGCTGAAGTAGAAACTCGTGCTCCGGGCGGCTCGTCCATGAAGGGCATGAACTTGTCGGGGAAGCCGGGCATGGTGCAACCGATGCAAATGCCGCCGACGTTAGGGCATCCGCCGATTCCTGCCATCCATCCTCTTTTCGGTACGTTGCAATTCACTACCGGGCCCCAGCATCCCAGCTTCACAATGCACTTCGGAGAGCCGTACACTTCAGCGAAATCGCCTTGCTCGTAGTACCCGGCGCGATCGCAGCCTTCGTGAACCGTTTTACCGAACAGCCACGTAGGACGAAGTTCGTCGTCGAGCGGAATCATGGGCGCCAGTCCCGCCACCTGGTAAAGGAGGTAAAGCACAGTCTCCATAAAGTTGTCCGGCTGTACTGGACATCCCGGAACATTGACGATCGGCAGGCCGGCTTTCGATTTCCAGTCCCAACCCAGGTAGTCCGCCAGACCCATCGCGCCGGTAGGATTCCCTTCCATCGCATGAATCCCGCCGTAGGTTGCGCAGGTGCCGCATCCCACTACGGCCAGGGCCTTGGGAGCGAGACGATCGATCCACTCGTTGGTGGTGATCGGCTGACCGGTCTTGGGATCCGTTCCAAGCCCTGCCCAGTAGCCTTCCTTTTTTATTTTCTCGTTCGGAATGGAACCTTCGACCACCAGTACGAAGGGATCAAGCTGTCCCTTCTCCGCCTGGTACCAGAATTTCAGGAAGTCATCTCCGTTCTCATAAGCAAGGACAGGATTATGCAGGTGAACCTTCGGTAGGCCGGGAATTGCTCCCAGCAGAACATCTTCAATGCTGGGCTGAGTTGCGGCAGTTACTGAAACCGAGTCTCCGTCACAACCCAGACCGGCGGTGATCCAGAGAATGTGTACCTCGGCGACTGGTGATGGTTTTTGCGTGATCCGACCGTATGGAACTGTCTCCGGCGCCATGGATGGTGTCTCCTTTCCCATCTCTACTGAAGAACGCGAATTAAAGGAATATGGGTGGTGGTGTTCCGCTACTCAAATGCTTTTGAAACGAATTTCGTGATTAAACGAATTTCCTGGTTATCAGTCCTTAAGTTCAGAGCGGGAACTTGAGAGAGTGGCCGTGTGCTACAACGCCCCTAGGATCAATAAATTGAATAACCAGCACAAGCGGGAGCACCACTTTTTCACTTCCGAGGGAACCACTATTTTCTCTATCAGGGTTTCCCCGATGCGCGGGAGTAGGAAGGTGGGCCGGGAGATTTCTAATTTCCAAAATCAGGAAATCAAGTATGGGGTGGACAATCTTGTCCGCCGCCTTTGATGTGGCTGTTGGAAAGTCAGAGCCTGATTCAAGGTCAAAGTCAAAAGCGGCGGACAGGAGTGTCCGCCACACGCGTTCTTTACGCGCTCTTTTCGTTCATGTTCCACTGAATGGCATGCTGCATGAGTTCGCGGGCGCTGCGCAGGGATAGTTTTTCCTTGATGTGCGCCTGGTAGGATTCGACCGTCTTTACGCTAAGGTGTAATTCTTCGGCAATCTGCCGCGTGCCATGGCCCTCGCCAATGAGACGAAAAACTTCCAGCTCGCGATCACTGAGGTCGGCGATCGAAGAATTGCGAACCGGGCCTGAACCCGTGATGTAATGTTTCAGCATCTTGTTCGCAATGCGATCGCTCACATAAATCTCGCCAGCCAGAATGCGGCGCAATGCCACCAGCACCTTTTCCGTCGCTTCCTGTTTCATGATGTAGCCATTCGCGCCCGCTCGCAGGGCCCGTTCCGCATAGATGGACTCATCATGCATGGAAAGAATCAGCACCGGCAGCTCGGGATGGCTGTTTCTCACATTCTTTAACAGGTCGATTCCGTCGGGACCATTGAGCGAGATATCCAGAATGAGAATGTCAGGCTTCAACGAAGCCAAAACATGCATCGCTCCGGTTGCCTCTTCCGCTTCGCCACAGACCAAAAGGTCAGACTCCTGGTTGATCAGCAGTGTCAAACCCTGGCGCACAATCGGATGATCGTCCACCACCAGAACCCGGTTTTTTCTCGGCGATGTCTGGTTTTGCGATTTGCCGGTGAAACCATTGTCTGTCTTCATCCTGACTCCCTCGCTAATCCCCCGCAATGTTCGCCAGTTTCTGAGCCGCCGAGTTAACTGGGAAAAAGCATGTCACAGCCGTTCCGCCGCCAGAAACGTGCTGGATCTCCAGCGACCCACCTATGACCCGGGCCCGGTAGCTCATCAGATGGCGGCCTATGCCCCCGTTGTTGGCTGAGAAATCCGAGATTCCTGACCCATTGTCCGTAACCGTAAGTGTGCCTTGTCCCTCGGCAGCGGTCAGATCAATCACGATTTCGCTGGCATGGCCGTGTTTAATCCCATTGTTAACGGCTTCCCGCGCAATGTAATACAGATGTGTGGCCATCGTGTCGTCATGAATCAGGACCGGGGTAAAACATTGAAAACGGCACGAAATTCCGAACAGATCTTCCACTTCGCCCGCCCATACTTGTAACGCAGACATCAATCCGTGTGCTTCCGATACGACAGGTAACAGGCCTCGAGCGAGTTCACGCGTCTTATGAATGGCTTCATTCACCAGTTTCACAATCTTGGCTGCGTCACCGGCCTCGGGCATGCTTTTCTCCATGAGCTTTTGTTCCTGCACTTTGCTCATGAAGGCAATGCCTGTGAGATGCTGGCCCAGGCCGTCATGCAGGTCTTGTCCGATGCGCCGCTGTTCGCGCCCACTGACTTCCAGAATCGTCTTTTCCAGATGTTTGCGCTCGGTAATGTCGATTCCTGTCGCAATAATGTAGGTGGGCGTTCCGTCGTTGCCCGGAAGTACCGTGCTCGACCATGCGATCCAGCGGCGCGAACCGTCCCGCTTGACCAGGTAGCCCTCGTAATCGCTCGCGTGCTGATCGGTGGAGAGTTGCTGGAAAACGGATTGGAAGCGATCCACTTCTTCGGGAACCATGAACAGGTCCCAGATTTTCTGGCCAACAACTTCCTTGAGCGAATAGCCGGTGGTTTGTTCGCAGGCCCGATTGCAACGGATGATCCTGCCTTCCGGATCGAGCACTACGACCAGGGCCCCGACCGTGTGGAGAATGGCAGACACCACATTGCGCTCTTCCTGCAATGCTTCTTCCGTTCGCTTCAGATCGGTGATATCGAATCCCACGCCATGGATGAACCAGGGCTCGCCATTCTCCTTGCGAATCATCTTGGCTTCGCAATGAAACCAGATCACCCGGCCGTCGCGCGCCACCACGCGATAAGCGGAACGCAAAGGGTTCCCAGTGAGAAACATCTCGGCGGCCTCGATGCTCCAACGCTGCTTGTCGTCCGGATGAATGTGGCTATACCAGCGCACAGGATCTTCCAGCCATTCTTCCTGCGAAAAACCCAGCGCCTTTTCAATCTGCGGGCTGACATACGCTTCACCAATTCCTCGATCGAGATAGGCCATGAACACAACTGCTGGAATTTGTTCAACCAGTGCGCGATATCGGGCTTCGAGATTGGGAAGTAGCGGATTCTCCGCCGAATTTTCGGACTGTTCTGGCGGATATACGATGCGGCGAGCGCGTTCGGATTGTTTGCTGAAGACTCCCGCCAAGCCTTCGAGAATTTCTTCAGCTTGCCAAGGGGTCAGGTCGGGCTCTGCAACCGCAACCGGACGTGTTGGGTGGACACTCATGTCCGGCGCGTTTGACTTGGACTTATCCATTGGAATGACTGAGACAATCTAAAAAGCAATTCAATAGCGTCACGAGAGTCCGTCCACACCGCCTATTTGGGATGTGCTCGTTTCCGCCAGCCTGGCTCTTTATTCATGGACGACTGGGTAAATCGCCGGAGAGCATGAATCGCTCGGCCATAAGTCTGCACCGCCGCCGAGGACAACAACGAACCTGGCGGCTGATTCATGAATGGCATGAACTTGTCAGGAAAGCCTGGCATTGTACAGCCGATACAAATGCCACCGACATTAGGACAACCTCCGATACCGCCCATCCAGCCACGTTTCCCGACGTTGCATTGCACTACGGGCCCCCAGCACCCAAGCTTGACGATGCAGAGGGGTGAACCATATTCCTCGGCGAACTGTGCCTGCTCGTAAAAACCGCCGCGATCGCAGCCTTCGTGAACCGTATTGCCAAAGAGCCAGGTAGGACGCAACACCTCATCCAGCGGGATCATCGGCGCGCGCCCCGCCGCCATGTAGAGCAGGTACAACAGAGTCTCCATGAAATTATCTGGCTGCACCGGACAGCCCGGCACACAAACAATAGGGATGTCGGCTTTTGACCGCCACTTCCAGCCCAGATAATCCGCGAGTCCCATGCAGCCCGTCGGATTTCCCTCCATGGCATGAATGCCGCCGTAAGTCGCGCATGTCCCCGCCGCGACCACGGCCCAAGCCTTGGGCGCAAGCCGATCGATCCATTCACAAGTCGTAATAGGTTGGCCGGTCTTGGCATCCGTACCGAAGGAAGCCCAGTACCCTTCCCCCTTATTAGTCTCGTCCGGAATAGAGCCTTCGATGACCAGAATGAACGGATCCACCTGGCCTTCGGCCGCCAGGTGGAAACGCTTCATAAACTCATCGCCGTTTTCGATCGCGAGGAAGGGATTTAGGAAATTAACTTTAGGGATCCAGGGCAGCGCGCCCGTGACAATGTCCTCAAGACTGGGCTGTGTAGCCGCAGTCATGGCAATCGTGTCACCGTCGCAGCCGAGACCGGCCGTTATCCAGAGGACATCGATTTCTGAAATCGGCGCGGAGCTCAGACCAACTCCCGCCCTGGCAACTGCATCCGGCATCGCGAGACAACTCTCCGCCGTCTGAAAGCAAGTTGCTTCCCGGCAGCCTGCAAGAGAAACGGCTAACACTCCGCTTCAGCCGCGTATTCTACCCCAAAGTTTTACCCCTGACGCGCTTCGAATGCGGCATCCCTGGCCAATAACACGGAGGTGGTGATTCGAGGCCGATTTATCTGTTCATATCCGACAACGCGAACTTGCCCAGGAGAAACGGATGCGAGGTGGGAGCCCTGGTCTCGGCTCCAGCGGCTGGGTAGGGATCCTGTGTCAGCGTAGGAAATCCCCAAATGTTGCCGGTCCGCAGGTCGATTGCCACCTTACCCATTACCTGGCGGCTGCCATCCGGGGCGCGCAGCATCGTCACTCCCGGCTCGAAGTAAATGGGCTGAGGGTCGCCGGATTGGGCCTGCGCCACCGGGGGAGCGACATAAGAATGGATGGCAATCGCACCCAAGGAAACTGCAATCACAAATAAGAGACACTTCACCAATCGATCGATTCTCATGCTCTCTCCAGAATGTTGCTTGGAATTTGCCGGGATTTTAAACCTAAGGGATTCCGGAATCCACGCTTAGGTTCCGGGACGTCTACTCGGTGGGCAACAATCCACCGCACAAAGATCAGGACGGGGGGCTAAAACTCCCAATGCAAGCCTCGGCTTGCTCTCGTCGATCCGTTCCTCGACCAGTTCACGAATCATGCGGACGAATCTGGGATGTGTGCCTACAGTCGCGGCCCGCACCATGTGAATGCCGAGTTCCTCACATAACTGGCGGGCCTCGGTATCCAGATCGAAAATAATTTCCATGTGGTCTGAAACGAAACCAATTGGAGCAATCACCACGTCCGTTGTTTCTCCGTTCTGCCTGACCTCGCGGAGACAATCGAGAATGCCCGGTTCCAGCCAGGGCTGCGACGGAGGTCCACTACGGCTTTGATAAGCGAGCCGCCAATTCTTTTGTCCCACTTGCTCCGCCACCAGACGCGCGGTTTCTTTGAGCTGCATTTCGTAATCAGAACTTGCCGCCATAGTCATCGGAATGCTGTGCGCGGTGTAGATGAGCTGAGCCGTGGGCTGCCGTAGTTCAGGAATCTGATCGAACGCTTTCTTAATTCGATCCGCGCTGGCTTCGACGAATCCGGGATGATTGTGAAACACGCGAATCTTTTCCACGACGGGCGCACCCTCGCCAATCGCTTCCCGGGCCCGTGCGATATCTTCTCGATACTGCCGGCAGCTGGAATACGAACTGTAAGCGGAAGTCACAAAAGCCAAAGCGCGCTGGATGCCGTCGGCTTTCATCTGCCGCAAAGTGTCCGGAAGCAGCGGATGCCAGTTACGATTTCCCCAATAAACACGCAGGTGCGGACCATGCTCGGCTAACTCTGCTTCCAGGGCCGAGATCAATTGACGGTTCTGGTCGTTGATCGGACTCTTCCCGCCAAATTGGTAATAGTGTTCTGCCACCTCCAACATGCGCTCTCGAGGGACATTCTTGCCGCGAAGGACATTTTCCAGAAAAGGCATGACATCCGCGGGCTGCTCCGGACCGCCGAAAGAAGTGACCAGGATTGCGTCGTAATTCATTGGGATGAAGGAACTTTTCTGCAAGAACCGCAGCCTTGCTCTTGAAGTATATCGGGAACCGCGAACCGTTATCCGCGCGGTTCGCCGACTCACTGAATATTTAGGCCCTGAAAAACAAAAGCCTTTTGCGTAAAAGCACCTCGCGTCCTCTGTGTCCTCCGTGGTTAACCGTGTTTCTATAAGCCGTTTCCTGCCGAAATATCTGGCTCTTGACATATTCCTATATCGGCATGTATTTTAAAAGCGTGCCCCGAGCAACCACCAATTCCGACGCTTTCAATGCGGTAGCCGAGCCTCGACGCCGCGAGATCCTTAACTTCCTCGCGCAGGGAGAACAGGCGGTTGGAGACATCGTAGTGAGGTTGCGCCTCGAACAACCTTCGGTATCCAAGCATCTGCGTGTGCTCCACGATGTCGGCCTGGTTCATGTGCGGCGCTCGGGACGCCACAAGCTGTACCGGGCAAACGCCGAAGCAATTCGCCCGCTCCACGAATGGACGAAAACGTTCGAACGCTTCTGGAACCATCAATTGCTTCGCGTCAAGGAACGTGCCGAGGCAAAAAGCAAGCTGGCGACAAAATCTGATCAGAATTGAATTGAGGAGGAAAGATGACTTCGACAATGACTGCTGGAATCGAGAATTTGACCCTCAACATAACCCGCGAAATACATGTGGACGCGCCGCTGGAAACAACGTTCGAGGCATTGCTGGAACAGATCGGTCCCGGAAACGAGTCCTCTAACGGACCGATGCCCATGAAACTTGAGGCGTGGCCCGGCGGTCGATGGTATCGCGACCTGGGCGAAAACAACGGCCACTTCTGGGGAACCGTGCAAGCCATCAAACGGCCGACCTTGCTCGAAATCTGCGGCCCTCTGTTCATGTCGTATCCGGCCGTATCGAATGTGCAATACCGCCTGACCGCGGATGGCGGCGGCACTCTGATCAAGTTTCATCACGCCGCCCTTGGACTGATTCAGGACGAACACAGACAAGGCGTCGTGAAGGGCTGGAGCTACCTGCTCGATCGCATCCGGGCACGGGCCGAAGCTGGCCGTTCCCGCTAGAGGTCGTTACGGGGGAGAAGACAGTTATGTGCCCAGCGTGTATGGCGAGTGCGGCATTGATGGCGGGAAGCGTTGTGACCACCGGCGGGGTCACTGCGTTGGTTGCAAGGCTGGTTGGCCGGAAGACAGGGAAAAATAGTACTTCAAATCATTTAGATAAAGGGAGCAGAGATCATGACTACATTGACGAGCAAAACGGAACTTTCGACGGTCGTTTCCCCCGCGGAATGGCTGGCGGCGAGGAAAGAGTTGCTGAAAGATGAGAAGGAATTCAGCCGGCTGCGGGACGAGTTGAGCCGGAAGCGGCGCCAAATGCCGTGGGAAAAAGTCGATAAAAATTATGTATTCGACGGACCGGGTGGCAAAGAGTCACTGGCCGATCTGTTTGGCGGACGCAGCCAACTGATCGTCTATCACTTCATGCTTGGTCCCGGATGGAAAGAGGGATGCCCGAGTTGCTCATTCCTGGCCGACACCTTCGACGGTATTACCGTGCATCTCGCCCATCGCGACACAACGCTGCTGGCGATTTCGCGGGCGACTCTGCCGGAGATCGAGGCATTCAGGAAGCGCATGGGATGGCGCTTCAAGTGGGTGTCGTCGTTTGCGAACGACTTCAATTACGACTATCACGTGTCGTTCACCAAGGGCGAAATCGCGAAGGGTAAGGTCTCCTACAACTACGATATGACGGAGTTCCCTTCCGAGGAAGCCCCCGGCGCCAGCGTGTTCTACAAGAACAAAGACGGCGAGATCTTCCATACCTATTCCAGCTTCGGCCGTGGACTGGACCTGATGCTGGGCGCATACAACTATCTCGACATCACGCCGAAAGGCCGTGACGAAGAGAACCTGGTGTTCAGCATGTCCTGGGTCCGCCACCACGACCGCTACGACGATAACTATGCGGTCGATGCGAAGCAAACCTACGTGGCTCCAGCAAAGTCAGAGTCGTCGTGCTGTTCGGGAGCGGACCACAAATAGACTGCACGATTCGTCAATGAGGCGGGTGAGCACTACAAGCCACGTAGGGGTATGTGCCCCACCCGCCCGGATGAGGACGTCCGGGCTCTACGCGAGTTTGCCTCATCCCATCATTTCGGATTCGCCCCTTTCTCCACTCCCTGAGTGCTGAGCAGCCGCAGAGCGTCTTTGGCATTGAATGGATAGCGGCGAACCGACTGTTGCCCGGTCGTGCTCAGAGAAATGTCCACACGCCGGTTGTTGGCCAACACAATGACTCGTAAATTAGTCAGCATCTTCTGACGATCATCGTCGCTCAGGTCAGGATTCTGTGCGATCTGTTCTTTCACCTGGCTGGCGGTAAGATTGTCCTCCTTGCCAAACGATTGAACCTCAATGCTGCCTGCGGGAACACCATGCTCGACCAGAAAGCTCTTCGCGCGGTCCACTCGCCGCTCGGTGAGCGCCTTGTTGTATTCGCTCGATCCGCGCAGATCAGCGTGGCCGCCGAGTATCAGTTTGGCCTCGGGCCGGAATGTGAGGTACCGGGTAAAGCCGGAAGCCAAATCACTCAGTACTTCCTGCTGACTCTCGACCAGTCCGCCACCGGGATTTTTCGCCGTTGGACGGGCAGTCTGGAAGTAGATGCTGTGCAGGGCCAGCCGGGCCTCCAGCTCTGTAACCTCTGCGGGAGTCGACGGCGGGGCGAGAGCTTCCACCATCACGCTGGTTGTCGAAGCAGCAGTCAGCGCAGGATTGCGATCGTCACTGGCAGTGCATGTGACGGTGATCGGTCCGGGCTGCGCGCCGCTCGTGTCCAGAGTGGCTGTGGCGTCAGTTCCGGACAGCGTGCCCGCCGTGGCACTGTAGCTATAGCGGATCCGACGCTGGTCGGGACTGCTGGCGTTGGATCGGATGCTCGCGGATGAGCCGGCAGACACGGTGCTGGGATCTGCGGTGCATGAAATCTCAGGAGGATGTGGCTGCTTCACCGTGAATGTGGCCGCACAAGAGGCGACACCTCGCCTGCTGCCGTCGGTTAAGTTTGCACTGACCGTGTAAGGCCCCGGTTCCAAACCAGTGCTATCAATCTGCGTGGAAGCATTCGTCCCGGCAACGCTGACACCGCTCCCACCCCAGTTGTAATGCACGGTGCGATGGGGGTTGAAATTCGATCCATTCGAACTTGCATTCACCGGTTCCCCGGCAAAAACTTCGGTTGGATCAATCGTGCAGGCCGCAGCCGGCGGGAGCGGCGGCGGTCCGCCACCGAACATGAAATTCAGCCCGGTCTGCAGTCGTACGCCCCTGATTTCGGTTTCCGGAGTCGTCGCCGGAGGACCGTAGCGGTAGTTGGAGTAGACAAAATCGGCGCGAAGCATCCGCCATGCGATATGCCGCGTCAGGTTCAGGTCGAGGCCGCCGCCAGCCATGATCCCCAATGTCTGGATGTCGTGAAAGGCATCCGGCATGAGCCGGTGATCGCCCACCAGCACTTCGAGAAACGGAGAAAAATAGCGATGACGAAAAGTGAACTTTGGACCTATCGAGAGGTTCGAGAGCGCGGTATCATCGACGCGGTCCGTTCCGACTTCTCCGCTATTCCACAGCGTGCTGCTATCGAGCGTGATTCCCAGCCAGCGGTTGAAATCATACGTGACGCTTGCGCCCACACCTCTCGGATTTGGCTCCAGCCGGCTGCTTACCGGCAACAATCCCAGCGGAAGCACGCCGTGTATATCGGCGCCGGGATGGACGAAAGAATATCCGCCATACAACTCCCATTTAGGGCCGGGCGGCTCCTGTGACAGCGCGACCGGTGCAATGCCAATTGCAAAAGCAATCGCCGCCAGGAGCATGACAACAACTGAGCCGCGAGGGCCGTGAGAGTCAGATGACATACAAAGATTCCTCCAAACTTAGTGACTTGAAGTTCTGTCAAAACCACCCGGAGAAAGTCAGACCCAACTGATCGAAAACCGGACACAGCCGCTCAGGGCGCGGTGACCGTGTTGCTGTCAAATGTGACGGCGCCGTTGCGAGCTAAAGCTCTGCCCTGCAAGCTCGCGCCTGTGTTCAGGGTGACGGATTGGAGCGCTATGATGTTTCCCTTAAAGATGGAGTTCGTGCCCAGAGTCGCCGAACTGGAAACCTCCCAGAAAACATTCTTGGCCTGGGCTCCGCCCGCGAGCACCACCTGTGTGCTGCCTGACGTGGTCAACGTGGACCCGATCTGAAAAATGAAAACCGCATTCGCGTTGCCCTGGCCGTCGAGCGTGACATTCCCGGCCGACAACATCACCGTGCTCGCGTTGTTGTACAAGCCCGGAGTGAAAGTCAGTCCGCTCAATTCCCCGGGAAGCACTGCGGCTCCGAGCAAGTTTGCGGCGTAGTTGTAAGCAATGGTCAAATCCAGCTCACCCTGCGCGGCTGTGGGATCGGTGACGTGCATGACAGCCGGGGAAACCAGGGTTCCTGGCGGGAATCCGGTCACCGCGCTTCCGGGACTGAGCCCCAGATCTCCTCCTGCAATCGTGGTCGGGCCGGTATTAGTAACCGTCGATCCCGCGACGGCATCAAAATTCGCTGCCGACCCAAGCGGCACCGGCAGTTGACATGCCTGAGTCGCGGTGACAAAACTCCACACAAAATTGCTCTCCAAACCATTGCCTGAAAGGTCTTCCGCTCCGGTTGTAATCGTGGCCGTGTAGGTTGTGTTCAATGCAAGATTGGCCGCAGGAGTAAATGAAGCCACCCTTCCAGTTCCATCCAGGCTGACAACACCGACCACGGGAGTTACCCCGGGTCCGGCTACGGTGAACGTGGTTGCCCCGATGGTAGCGGGATTCATGGCCTCGTTGAAGGTGGCAGTCAACCCCGAGTCGAGGCACACGCCGGCAGTTTCATCTGGCGGGGTGACGGAAATCACTGCAGGGGGAGGCGGCGCGGCGCAAGCCATCGGAGAAGTTGTGAACGCCCATACAAAATCGCTGGCCAGCGCATTGCCCGACATATCCTCTGCTTCGGTCGTAATGGTGCCGGTGAATGTTGTGTTCAGCGCGAGTGTGGCAGCGGGCGAAAAGACAAAAATCTTGTTGGCCTGGTCGTGAGTAATGGTTCCTGCGACCGGAGTTACGCCCGGCCCGGCCAGCTTGAAAGACGCAGAGTTGATGCTTGCAGGCAGCATGGCCTGAGGGAAGGTCACTGCAATCACAGTGTTGGAACATATTCCGGTGGATTCGTTGGCGGGACTGACGGAACTGGGCGGGAGGGGCGGTTGACATAACGTGGGGCCGGTCGTAAAGGTCCACACCACATCACTTGCCAGATTCTGACCCAGGAGATCGGCAGCTCCAGTGGTGATTGTGGAAGTGTACGTAGTGCTCGGCGCCAGAGCACTCGCGGGAGTGAAAATCGCAGTGTTGCTCGTCGGGTCGTAACTGACTTGCCCGTTCACGGGTGTCGTACCCGGCCCGGTTAAGGTGAAAGTCGAATTATCGATCGTCGAAGCACTCATTGCCTCGCTGAAAACCGCGGTGGCAACTGTATTGGGACACGCCCCATTGGCGGGAGTCATCGACACCACTGCTGGGGCACCAACCCCTGAGCACGCCGTCACTCCAGTGGTAAAACTCCACACCAGTGGTGTTGCGAGTGCATTGCCATAAAGGTCTCTCGCCTGGGTTGAGATGACAGCGTTGTACCGGCTATTCGGAGCGAGAATGCCAGAAGGTGTGAAGGTGGCGGTTTTGCTGGCAACGTTGTAACTGACCTGACCCGGCACGGCCGTGCTGTTCGGACCAGTCACAGTAAAAGTTGTGCTATTGATGAAAGCCGGATTCATCGCCTTACTGAACGTGGCGGTCACGATCGTGTTAATACAGGCGCCACTGGAGCCGCTCAAAGGCGTCACGGATGTTACCGTCGGCGCGGTCAGGGTTGGGTTGCCACCGGTGTTGTCAGGATCGCTGCATCCGATCGTAACTACCAGGAGCAGAAATGCCGTGAAGCTGATCGTGAGCGTGCGGTACCTTCGCATGGCCATCACCCTTCTTTTTCGCTGCTCGGCTGAAGCATCGCCGGTGAGTCGAAATGCAATTGGGTGACCGAACTCGAACGGGGGTGCTCTCTGCTGCTCGAAACCTCAGACTTCCCTGCGCTCAGGAATGGCGAAATCACTCGCACGTTCTCTCGCACATCTCTCGCGTCCTGAACAACTTGATCGATGCCACGAAGCACACGCCGCACTTGCTCCACGGCAATCATTTTTTAAAGCGCTTAGTCGAGAGAAACCACCGGCGAAGAGACGAACGGACGCAGATTTTGAGTCATTCCGTTCCATCCTGGGAGAGGGTATTCCCATGATGGAAATAAAATGAGCGATGAAGTAACGCTGAACGGCGATGCCGCCGAAGGTTCCGACCTCATTAGTCTCTGGCGTGTTCTGCTGCCAGTACGAAGCTTCATGTAAGATTCATGGTTCATATCAATCGCAGCCAATTGACTGCCGTACCAGCCACCCGGACTCAATGAATCAGATCGATTTAAGCAATCGTCATGCCGTGATCACTGGAGGCGCGCAGGGCATCGGATTTTCCGTCGCCCGCCGCTTTCTCTCCTCAGGCGCTTCAGTTTCCCTCTGGGATCGCGATCAACAATTGCTCGCCTCCGCCGCGCAAGAACTCGCCGCCTATGGCACGGTCAACGCCGTCATCACCGACGTCACCGACCCCGAAAGTATTCGCCAGGCCACCGACTCAACCGCGAGCAAGTTCGGACACATCGACATTCTGGTAGCCAACGCCGGAATTTCCGGCCCCACGGTCAAAACCTGGGAATATCCCGTCGATGTATGGAAGCAGGTGATTGACGTGGATCTGCTCGGCGTGTTCCTGTGCTGCCGCGCCGTCGTACCCATCATGCTGAAGCAGAAGTATGGACGGATCGTGAACGTAGCCTCGATTGCAGGCAAGGAAGGAAACCCCAACGCCTCGGCCTACAGCGCCGCCAAGGCGGGCGTCATCGCGCTGACCAAGTCACTGGGGAAAGAACTCGCCGACCAGAACATCGCAGTCAATTGCATTACGCCGGCGGCGGCGCGCACCAGAATTTTTGAGCAGATATCGCAAGAGCATATCGACTACATGCTCTCCAAGATCCCGCGGGGACGTTTTCTCGAACTCGATGAAATCGCGGCTTTGGTGGCGTGGATGGTATCCGAAGAAAACTCTTTCACCACGGGCGCGGTTTTCGATCTGAGCGGCGGGCGCGCTACCTATTAGTCGTGTGTCGCAGAGCAGGCTAACCTTGCTCGTCCACCGCATCGGCGATACTGTTGCGTAATGCGACCCCTACGGTATTCCATCAACGTCACATTGGACGGATGCTGCGATCATCGTGCAATTTCCCCGGACGAAGATTTGCATCGTCACGCGGTCGAGAACCTCAACCAGGCCGATGCCTTGCTCTTTGGCCGGGTGACTTACGAAATGATGGAAGCAGCATTTCGGCCGCCGGCGCAGACTGGAGCCAGGCCTGACTGGATGGAACCCTTCGCCCGTACGATTGACGCGGCAAAGAAGTACGTCGTGTCGAGCACCCTGGAGCGGGTCGATTGGAATGCGGAGCTCGTGCGCGGGGATCTAGGGACGGCCGTTCAGCAGCTCAAGCGGGAGTCGGGAAAGGGACTGCTCGTGGGAGGCGTGAAACTCCCGATGGCGTTGGCGGAACTGGGAATGATCGATGAGTACGAGTTCGTTGTGCAGCCCAGGCTAGCGGGCCACGGGCCGACGTTGTTCGCGGGGCTATCAAAGCCCGTTGACTTGAGACTCGTGAGCCGGCTGGAGTTCGGCTCGGGGGCGGTGGCGATGCGGTACGAGCCGAGAAGGTAGCCATTGGCTTTTTAGTTTTGACTCGCCGCGTCCGCAGTAGCAGCCTCGGCTCTGCGACATGCCACTAGCCTGAAAACGGAAAACGTCCAAACCTTCAGCGACGACTTGCAGTGTTCACCCGGCGCAGCAAGTCTGGCGACTTCATCTGCCGGCAGCGTTCTTCGAAATCTGGACGCGGTCCCGTCCAGCGAAGATCCTCGACTGATTCAAAAACCGGCACATCCAACCGCAAGGTTGCGAGGGTGCGAAACAACACCGCGTCATCCCACGAATTAAACAAAGACTCGGCAAGCGCGCGAGCCCGCTTGATCGATGGATGCCACTTCTGCCAATCCTTTGGAATGCCTTCCAATCGAGGATACTGAGAGAGAGTAAGAGCCGCCGCCTTCGCACCCCATCCCGCTATACCGGGGAATCCGTCTGCGCTGTCGCCTACCACCGCGAGATAGTCAGGAATCGATTTCGGCAGCACTCCGAACTTGGCGACGACACCAGCCTCATCGCGCACAATCTCCTGCCTTCGGTCGAATTGAACGACGCGTTTGCCGACAACGCACTGGCTCAAATCTTTGTCCGGCGTGCAAATGAGAACCTGACCTACGCGGTCGTCTGCCGCCGCCTTGCTGGCGGCCGAAGCCAGCGCATCATCGGCTTCAAAATAAACCATCGGCCACACCAGGACTCCCATTGCCTGCAACGCTTCCTCAAGGATGGGGAATTGCGACAGCAGCTCAGGCGCTACGCCTTCACTGGTCTTGTATCCGGGATACAGATCGTTTCGAAATGATTCCACCACGTGATCGGTGGCAACCCCAAGATAGGTTGTGCCACGCTCAATCATGGAGAGAACGGAGGTCAGGACGCCGCGCACCGCGCCGATCTCCTGGCCGTTCACGTCCTTCGACGCAGGCACGGCGAAGAAGTGCCGGAACAATTCATACGTCCCGTCAATTAAGTGCACATCCATGCGGCTTCAATCACTTCCCCAAATGATGTTATACGATGCTGTGTCACTCTTTACACGGAGGCGTCATGCACAAGCCGTGCCATCAAACTGGTGATCCATTCGGAGTCTTTATTTTCAAGAGCCGGTCGCTGTGCTTGGCTCTCGCCTTATTCCTGCTTCCTTCAGCTTTGATGGCCGCGCCTCCTTCTCCGGCCGCCGACCGCGTATACCGCAACGGCGTGATTTTCACGGCGAATGCCAGGAATGAAACTGCCGAGGCGCTCGCCATTCGTGACGGGAAGATCATTTACGTCGGCAGCAATCAGGGATTAGCACCCTTCACCGGCCCAAGCACCGTGTCGGTAGACCTCAAAGGACGATTCCTGATGCCGGGCCTGATCGACGGGCACATGCATCCTCTCGAGGCCGGGCGGCAGCTCTTGCAGTGCAGCCTCAACTATGAATCACTGACTGTCGTGGAACTGCAGCAGCGGGTCCAGGCCTGCCTTGACCACTCGGCATCGACCGACCCGAATGCCTGGCTCGAAGTGGTGAGTTGGTTTCAGGAAAGCATGCGCCCCGCCGGCGTAAAAACCAGCCGTGCCACGCTTGATGGGTTGAAAACGACCCGTCCGATTATCGTGCGGTCGTCGTTCGGGCACACCGTACTCGCCAACACGCGCGCGCTACAGCTGGCCAAGATCACAGCCAGCACGCCCGATCCAGTTGGTGGAAAAATCTGGCGCGATGCCAGCGGCGAACCGACGGGCGTGCTCGAAGATGCGGCGCACGAAGTGTTCACCGAACTTTTGCCCAAGCCCACGGCAGAGGAAGACGTGACGGCCGCGAAAGCTGCGCTCAAGGCCATGAACCAGCAAGGCGTCACCAGCTTTCTCGA
>Ga0068871_100000452_pt1 | contig 28201 bp, 30 predicted proteins | sample KBSMisM72_FD_72750 | JGI IMG/M metagenome (GOLD analysis project Ga0068871, IMG submission 72750) | Miscanthus rhizosphere microbial communities from Kellogg Biological Station, Michigan, USA - KBS Miscanthus M7-2 | ecosystem: Host-associated > Plants > Roots > Rhizosphere > Soil ...
TCTTTGGAAATATAGTCCGCGGTTTTATTAAGCGTCATCCAGCCGGATGATCCAAGCGCCTCGTAAAACGCGGTGTTAAGTTTATAGGCAACACAAAGGTCCTGCGTTGCATCGATGATCTGTTTATTGAATTCAAAAACAGGATCTTCTTTCGTAATTAAATGGCGGGGAATTTTAGTAAAATCAGGATCGAGGCCAACGCAAAGATAAGACTGCTTTTCCCTGATCTGGCGGATGAGCTGCCCTCTGGTCATAGCACAAAGATAGATTTATTCGCTTAATCTAGCGGGTTACCCTGTGCAAAACTTCTTCCAGGAGTACAACGAATCGCCAAACTTCCTCAAAGCGGTTGTAGAGCGGAACGGGTGCAAGCCTGATCACATCCGGCTCGCGCCAGTCTATAAAAAAACCTTCCCGCATCAATTCATCATAGATTTTCCGACCGTAGCCGCGGGCAACCAGCGATATCTGGCAGCCCTTCCTGTGAATTTCCTTTGGGGTAATGATCCTGATATGTTCTCCTGAAGATCTGCGGTTGAGTTCTTCCAGCAAAAATTGAAGAAAACCCGTGAGTTTTACCGATTTGTTGCGCAACTTTTCCATGCCTGCTTCATCGAATATTTCCAGGGCTGCCAGGTGCGTAGCATACAGCAAGGGCGATGGCGTGCTCAACTGCCAGCCTTCCGCAGAATCGATCGGGACAAATCCCTTCTCCATGTTGAATCGCGTTTCCTTCTGGTATCCCCACCATCCGGCAAATCGGTTCAACGGCGCTCCATGGTAACGCTCATGAATAAACGCACCAGCAATTGCACCGGGACCGGAATTCAAATATTTATAGCTGCACCAACAGGCGAAGTCAATATCCCAGTCGTGCAAATGCAGCGGAATATTTCCAGCGCCGTGTGCAAAATCGATTCCCACCACTGCCCCGGCATCATGAGCTGCATTTGCAATCGCGCCGATATCAAAATACTGACCGGAGTAGTAATTTAAGCCACCCCAAAGCACCATGGCCAGCTCGTCCTTGTGATCCTCAATCTTCTGCAGGATATCTTCCATCCTGATTAATTCCTCACCTTTTCTCGCACCAACTTCAATGATCGTGGTTTCCGGATCCAGGCCATGAAAGCGGCACTGCGATTCCAGCATGTATTGATCGCTTGGAAAAGCCCTCGCTTCGCAAAGAATCTTATTTTTCTTTCCACGGGGCTCATAAAAACTCACCATCATCAAATGGAGGTTGACGGTGAGTTGGTTCATGACGACGATCTCAGCGGGTTTTGCGCCCACGATTGTACTGAGCGGTTCAACTAATTTTTCATGATAGTCCAGCCAGGGATCGGCGCCCACAAAAAATGCCTCCACGCCATATCTTTCCCAATCGTCAAGGATACGGGCAATGTATTCTTCGGTTGAGCGTGGCTGAAGACCCAGGGAATTTCCCAAAAAATATGTCGCCAGGTCGTGACCGTGAGATGGAATTTTGAATCGCTCGCGGAAATATTTCAATTCATCCTCCTGGTCCATCCGCTTTGCAAAATCGCGGCTGTTTTCGAATTGAGTGGTGAGAACCGTCATTGAAAGCAAATTCAGTTAAATGGATCCGGTCTTGCCCCCATCAACCGGGATGCTCGTACCATTCACATAGGCAGCAGAAGGCGAAGCCAGGAATGCCGCCACGGCTGCAATTTCAGAAGGTTCAGCAAAGCGACCCGCAGGAATTTCAAATTGCATATCGCGCTCCACTTTTTCTGTGGCTTCGTTTTTGTTCCTCGCTGTATTTGCAATGAGGGATTCCAGTCTTCTTGTTCGGGTCAATCCAGGCAATATATTGTTAACCGTAATTTTGAATTTTCCCAATTCATTGGCCATCGTTTTGGCCCAGGATGCTGTAGCTCCACGAATGGTATTCGAAACACCCAGGTTTGCAATCGGAATTCGAACGGACGTAGAAACAATATTGATGATCCTGCCGTATCCCTCCTGCTTCATACCCGGTACGAGCGCCTGTGTCAATTCGTGGCTCCTGATGATATGCTGGTTAAATGCCGCAATAAAGGCCGCGGGTTCCGCATCGAGGACCGGCCCGGGCGGGGGACCTCCGGAGTTGTTAATGAGAATGTGAATCGAACCGTGTTTTAACTGCGCATCGATTTTAGACCGAAGGTCAGTTTCATGTGCAAGATCTGCGACAATGTATTCGTGCCGTTGCCCCAATCCCTCATCCAGGTGGGTGATGGCCTTCTTTAACGCGTCCTCATTCCTGGCAAGGAGGATGCAACTTGCGCCCAATAGGGCCAATTCCTGCGCGATCGCAAATCCGATTCCCTGCGTACTTCCGCAGATCAGCGCTCTCTTATTTTCAAGTGATAGATTCATCAAAGCTCTCTGCGGGTTTTCATGATGGCTGCAATTTCATTCGCACCTGCATCATCCTTGCCATGCAGTTCTTCAACAATTTGCCGGTAACTGGTATCGTCCCTGTTCTGGCTCAACTTGAAGATGCCTACCATCTCCGTTACTTCAATCTCAAAAGCAACGATGGCTTTCGCGAGACGATGAACATATTCAACTGGCAGCTGTTCGTATAGTGATGGCGATTGCGGATCGTTTTCGAAATGATTGGTTGTTCTTTTCAGCACCTCCAGCAAGGCGGCCACATCCAGGAACTGCAATTTACCCCTCGCGTGCACACTCATGTAGTTCCAGGTAGAAGCCTGCTTCTGATCCTTGTACCAGCTTGCACTTACATAAGAATGAGGCCCGGTGAACACAACAAGTGCGTTGGGATTTTGCTGGAAGGCGAGTTGATGATCCGTTTGCCTCATCATGTGACCCGAAAGAAAAATCCTGCCTTCCTTTTCATCAATGAAAACCGGGATCTGTGTGGCAACAGGACGTTGTTGCGCATCGCAACCCGTGATCAAAGCAAAAGGATGCGCCTTTACAAATTCACGCACTTTGGCCTCGTCCTTTTCCACGAAATGAGCGAGATTGTACATGAATCGAAGATAGGAAATTTGCCTTGTTCGTTGTCCGTTGTTCCCTGCCTGCCGGCAGGCAGGGTTGATGGTTGTTCGTAACCACATTCAAACTATCCAGTATCTGGTATCCGGTATTTAGGCTAACACCTCCACCACCTTCGAGGACTCCAGGTTAGCATTGCGAATGGCAATACTTCTCACGGTGTTACCTGCAAAATCACGAAAAGCTTTTTGCGTCACAACATCTTCGCCCACCATCGCGGGGAATCCTGAATCACCGCCTTCGCGAATGGATTGTACAAGCGGAATATTTCCCAGGAATGCGATATCAAATTCTTCGGCCATTTTCTTTCCGCCATCTTTTCCGAAAATGTAATATTTGTTGTTGGGCAATTCAGCCGGCGTGAAATAACTCATATTTTCAACCAGTCCGATGATTGGCACCCTGATCTGTGCCTGGCCAAACATGGCGATGGCCTTCTTTGCATCAGCCAGCGCAACAGTCTGCGGTGTAGTGACAATAATAGCACCGGTTACCGGAACTGTTTGCACAAGTGTAAGATGAATATCGCCGGTACCGGGTGGCATGTCGATTACCAGATAGTCCAGGTTGCCCCAATCAACATCCGTCGTGAATTGCCTGAGCGCACTGCTCGCCATCGGCCCCCTCCACACTACGGCCTGTTTTTCATCCACCAGCAGTCCGATACTCATCAATTTGATGCCAAACTTCTCGAGCGGCTCAATCATCCCTTTCTCTCCCACCTGCTTCATCATGGGCCGTTCTCCTCTCACACCGAACATAATGGGCACACTGGGACCATATATATCTGCATCCATCAATCCAACTGCCGCACCACCTTCTGCCAATGCAATCGCCAGGTTGGCTGCAACCGTGGATTTCCCAACGCCACCTTTGCCACTCACCACAGCAATGATGTTTTTCACACCCGGTAATACCGATTTACCATCGTGCCGGTTGGAACTCATTTGCGATGTGAATTTCACCTGAACGTTGGCTGATTTATTGACGAGGAGATGAATCGCGTTGACGCAGGCGTTTTTGATCATATCTTTCAAGGGGCATGCGGGCGTAGTGAGCACAACCGTAAACGACAAATTGTCACCGTCAATCTCAATATCCTTAACCATATTCAGTGTGACAATATCTTTACCCAAATCAGGTTCCTCCACATTACTCAAGGCCTTCAATATATCTTCAACTTTCATTCGTCAAACATTTTGTTAAATTCAGAATCAAAATGCAAAGTTAACTATTCATCATCTTACTTTGTTTATTCCATGCAATTCAAGTATTTTGCAAGGCCTGAGCAGACTGCATGAAACATTTTTTACGATACCTTATTGTCATCTTTTTTGCCCTACCCTTTGCTGCCAAAGCACAGTTTGAAACTGTAAAGGATTCTGTCGTACAACTGTATGGAATTGTGATGACCGCGGACAGCCTTCAGGGCATTCCGGGTGTGAGCGTGATGGTGAAAGGTCAGGGACGTGGCACCATCACCAATGAGCAGGGTGTATTTTCAATCGTCGTGTTGAAAGGCGACGAAGTTGAATTTACGCACGTGAGCTACAAACCAGTATTGGCAAAAATTCCGTTAGACCTGAAGGGTAATCAACATAGCATGATTCAATTGATGGTGGTGGACACGGTATATTTGCCCGCAACCATTATCAAGCCCCGTCCGACGAGAGAACAATTTGAAAGGGATTTTGTAAATACGCCTGTTCCGGACGACGATATAGAAATCGCGCGGAAAAATACCGATGAAGCCACACGCCGAGTGCTGGCCCGATCGCTGCCCAGCGACGGAAAAGAAAATGCGAACATGAACCTGGCCAAGGGAGCACAAAAATATTATTATGCAGGCCAGGCTCCTCCTATCAATTTATTTAACCCCTTTGCGTGGAATGAATTTGTGAAAGCCTGGAAAAGGGGTGATTTCAAAAACAAAAATTAGCCAACACTTATTCTTATTGCACAATCTTTTTGTTGCCCGCAACAAATAAGAATTATTTTTGAATGCCCGATCCGGGTGTAATGCTTAATTCTTTTTCATGATCAACAAAGTTGCTGTCATTGGCGCGGGAACCATGGGAAATGGTATCGCCCATTGTTTTGCCCAGCATGGCTACGCCGTTCAACTCATTGATGTGAATGCCGCGCAGCTTGAAAAAGCACTTTTCACCATTTCCAACAACCTCGACAAGCAACTGGCTAAGGGAATCATCTCGGAGGAGACAAAACAAAAGGCCATCAGTCTTATCAGGGTCAATTCCTCTGTTGAAGCGGGATTGGCTGATGCAGACCTGGTGGTGGAAGCGGCAACTGAAAACGAGGAGTTGAAAAAGAAAATATTCCGCCAATTGAGCGAACTGGCACCATCTGGTTGCATTCTTGCGACCAATACTTCATCGATATCAATCACTGCCCTCGCTACGGTTACCAATCGCCCGGAATTGGTGATCGGTATGCATTTCATGAACCCGGTGCCGGTGATGAAACTTGTAGAAGTGATCAACGGTTATGCAACTTCGGCTGTCGTTACACAAACCATTACGAAACTGAGCGAGGACCTGGAGAAAGTGCCCTGTGTGGTGAACGATTACCCCGGATTTATCGCAAACAGGTTGTTAATGCCAATGATCAATGAGGCCATTTATAGTCTATACGAAGGCGTTGCCGGGGTAAAAGAAATAGACACCATCATGAAACTTGGAATGGCACATCCGATGGGCCCCCTCCAGCTTGCAGATTTCATCGGGCTGGACGTCTGTCTGAGCATCCTCAATGTGCTTGAAACGGGCTTTGGGAACCCGAAATATTCAGCATGCCCGCTACTGAGGAACATGGTCAATGCAGGCAAGCTTGGCGTGAAATCAGGTGAGGGTTTTTATGTATATCGAACCGGTAGCAAAGAGCTTGTACCAAGCAACAGGTTTCAAAAGGAAAGCCTCCACTCATGACCTTGCCGTTCCTGTTAAAAATGGCGTAAATAATCAGGGAATTCACTATTATTACACTCTTAATCGAAATGATGGCTTGACCCATTTCGATTTCACCTGTACTTCTATCCCCAGACATCCTCTATTAAATTCCAGTATTCGTATAATTTAACGTATGCCGGCAAACGGAAGGGCATCTTCGTCCGTACTAAACCTAAAATGGAGAGAATGCGATCAACAACTACCCTGAAATTAGCATCCCTGGTGCTATACCTCTTACTGCAGAATACGGTCAACGCGCAAAATCCAAAATTGCGCTGCGCCACCATGGACGTGCTTCAGAAAAAGCTTGCCGCCTCTCCTGCCCTTCAACAAAGATGGATCCAAAGAAGTATTGAACTCAAACAGAAAACCGAAGCGAGATTAAACGGGATCAGGACCCTTCGCGAGACAGACAACACCATTGTGATTCCTATTGTCTTTCACATTGTATTGCAAAATCCCGCCCAGGTTACTGACGCGCAAATCATCGCGCAGTTGGACACACTCAATAAAGATTACGCGGGCGCAAACGAAGATGCTTCCAAAATACTCACAGCCTTCAAACCCCTGTTTGGGAAGACGAATATTCAATTTTGTATTGCACAACGCACGCCAGATGGTGATCCTACTAACGGTATCGTTAGAAAGACGACCACCGCAGGTTCTTTTGGTACCGATGATAAAATGAAGCACGCTGAAACAGGAGGCGATGATGCCTGGAACACGGAAAAATATTACAATGTCTGGATCTGTGTTTTATCGAATAATATTCTCGGATACGGAACCTTTCCCGACAGCGGCGATCCCAGTGACGATGGAGTGGTCATCGACATACAGGCGCTTCCCGGCAGCAACCTGCCGGCGTATGATGAGGGCAAAACACTTACGCACGAAACAGGCCACTATTTTGACCTGCTTCATATTTGGGGAGATGATGATGGTGCATGCACGGGCTCTGACCAAATAGGCGATACGCCGAACCAGGGCGGTCCAACCAGTGGCAGCCCATCGGGTGTGAAGGTCGACAACTGTTCTCCCACGGCGCCCGGCATCATGTATCAAAACTACATGGACTATACAAATGATGATCAACTGCTGTTGTTTACAATCGACCAGGTGGCACGCATTGAAACGTCCATGACGAATTTCCGAAGCAGCTTGTTTAATTCCGATGGATGTCAGGCCGTGGTCATCCAAAACCTTGACGCACAATTGAGGACGATCCTATTGCCCGAGTCAAGGGTTTGCGACCAGGAATTTTCACCCCAGGTGGTGATCAGGAATCGCGGGTCGCAAACGCTCACTTCCCTACATATTGTGGCTAAGCTTGACAATGGCGACAGTTCCGTCCTGAACTACACACAATCCCTTGCTCACGGGGTGTCCGACACCGTTAGTTTGCCGCAGGTAAGTGCATCCACCGGTATCCAGACGCTGACTGTGTTCGTCACCAATCCAAACGAAGGCAATGATCAGGAAAAATCGAACGATACTTTGCAACAGGTCTTCCAATATTTTCCACCGGTTACTTTTGTGAGTGAAAGCTTTGAAGGAAATACCTTCCCTCCGCAAGGTTGGGATATTGTAAATCCTGATAAGTCATATACCTGGGAAAGGACCGATACTGCAGCGAAAACAGGAACCCATTCTGTCGTTATGCGAAACCTGGAATACGAAGAAAACGATAAGCGTGACTGGTTGCGCCTGCCCGACCTTGATTTGAATAACGTGGACTCTGCATTCCTTTCCTTCCAGGTGGCGGCAGCAGTGCAAACTTCTCTTACTACCGCCGGCAATGTATGGGATACGCTCCAGGTGATGGTTAGCACGGATTGCGGAAAAACCTATACCAGTCTTTATAAGAAATGGGGAGCTAACCTGGTTACCCACCCTACTGCAATCAGCACACCATTCGTTCCCACGGCCAATGAATGGAGAAAGGATTCTGTTAATTTGAGCGATTATATTGGTGCCGGCAAAATCCTGGTGGCGTTTTTGAATACCACCGAATTCGAAAACAATATTTATCTCGATGATGTAAATGTGCGATCTGTTTCGGTTAATCCCAATCTAAAGTCGAGGGGATACCTGATCTCGCCAAATCCGACATCGGGGAATGTGACATTGCAATTCTATCCGCAGCCAGTTAACCTGCGCAAGATTGAGCTCTTCAGTATGACGGGTCAACTCCTGCTGAGTATACCGGTACAGGAAGGATTTACCAGCAACTATTACAATCTTAACCTTTCCAAATACGCATCGGGCATTTATGTGGTGCGTGCGAACTTTACCGATCGGGTGGTGACGCAGAGGGTGATGAAGCATTGATCATAGATTGTTGATTGTAGATTGTTGATTGTGGATATAAGCAATCAACAATCTAAAATCAGCAGTTACCACCTAAGGTTCTATGACCTTCTTCGCTTCCTCCATCTTTTTCCCGATCTGGCCGGTGATGATATGCCAGAACATAACAAAGTCCGACCCCAGGCTATATAGAGGATATGTAAACGTGGCAGGCTTATTTTTTTCGAAGAAGAAATGGCCAAACCACGCAAACCCATAACCGAAAACCGGAATAACAATAAACCAAAACCACCTGCCGGTGATGATGCCTGCAACGAGGCATCCAATAATGAGACCGGTTCCAATAAAATGCAGGCTACGGCTCACGGGATTCTGGTGTTCGGTGAGATAAAACGGGTAGAAATCCCAGAAAGTCTTGTATTTCTTTTCGACCGACATGAGTTTATTTCGACATAAATCTACTAAGAAGCCTTGTCCTTTACAAGCCCGCTTATCCGTCAACCGGTTTAACTGCACTGGCTGAAAGGCCGTGAAGATCCCCAATTCTCAGCAGGGCATCCCTCAGGTAAACCCTGGGAATTCCCACCACCATATTGCAAAATAGCTGCAAATCCTGCCTGATGATCCTGCAATTGAACTGTTTCAGGATCCGCATCACTTCGTTCATGAGGGTATAGTCAAAATCCAGCTGGTATTCGATTTCAATGGGCTTACGCTGGATAGGAGTGGTTTGAAGAGCCATAGAAGTGGCAGATTTGTACGCGTTAATCAGGCCTGGCACACCCAGCAGGGTACCCCCAAAATAACGTACAACGATAACCGCAGTATCCACCAACTGCCTGGACTCAAGCTGACCCATTATGGGCCTGCCGGCAGTTCCAGCGGGCTCGCCGTCATCGCTCATCCTGAATTCCATACCCTCCCAGCCAATTCTGTACGCAAAGCAGTGGTGCGCAGCCTTGGGGTGCTCTTTCTTTAAGCGTTGCAAAATTTGTTTGAATTGATCCTTGCTGGTCACGGGATGAGCATAGGCAAGAAACCTGCTTCCCCTGTCCTTGAATTCAGCCGACGAAACACTTGAGATGGTAAAAAAATATTCGGGATCCTGCATGGCTGTCGAACACTCCTGAATTTAATTTATGAATTGATTCACTCGTTCCTGTAAATAGCAATGTGGTCGCTGTCCATATCATAATCCCCGGAAGCTGAAAGAGAACTGATATCCGGAGCAGGTAGTCCGTGTTCGATAGAAATCGATTCATTGGTGATGACGCGCATTTCATCCCATAATCCTTCATCCAAAAAAGACTGCAATAATTTTGCCCCGCCTTCTACCAACACGCTCTGAATTTTGAAATGGTACAAAGCATTCAATATCTGGTGCACCAGGCTCGTGTCAGTTGTTACCTGGTAGTACGAGAGCATTTCATCTTCTTCGTGCTGGATGGTATTGAAAACAATGGTGCGCTGGCGCCTATCCATCAAATGCAAGCCAGACGGCAGTTTCAGATCCAAATCTACCACAAGACGAATGGGCTGAGGACCATTCCACAACCTGACAGAAAGTAAGGGATTGTCAAACTTCGCAGTATTCGTTCCAACCAGGATTGCGGATTCTTCACTGCGCCACCGATGCACAAGCCGGTTACTGAGTTCGTTACTGATGAATACCCGACTGTGGTCGCCATTCGCAATTTTCAGATCCCTGCTCTGCGCCCACTTCAAAATAATGTATGGCCGGTGTTGCCGGTGAAAAGTAAAAAATCGCCTGTTCAGTTCAACGCATTCGGTTTCCAAAATGCCCAACTCAACTTCCACACCCCCGTTGACCAATTTTTCGATGCCCTTCCCATTTACCAGCGGGAAGGGATCCCTGCAACCGATTACCACTTTTGGAATTCCGTTTGCAAGGATGAGATCTGCACAAGGAGGCGTTTTCCCGTGATGCGCACAAGGCTCCAGGGATACATAGAGCATGCTTTTGGAGATCAGTTCCCTGTTTTCTGCTGAAACCGCCTGGATACAATTGACCTCGGCGTGCGGACCGCCATATTTTTGATGAAATCCCTCGCCCAAGATTCTATGCTCATGAACCAAAACAGCACCCACCATTGGATTTGGCGCAACATGACCCGCAGCACGTTTTGCCAGTTCAAGACAACGCGCCATATAATGTTCGTGCTGATTCATGGGTTCCAAAAATAAGCTTTCAACTTTAATCCATAAATTGTTGAATGATGAACCTCAGCCAGGCCAAAAATCAACTCCAGGAATCGATCTCAGGCATCTACGATTCACGCGAAGCAGAGAATATTTCCCAAATGGTCATGGAATCCATTACGGGCTGGGAACGAATCGATATTTCGCTGAATCGGCAGGCGGCTTTGTCTGTCAATCAACTCGAACGCATCAAACAGATTGGCCAGGAATTGCTAACCCATCGGCCCGTTCAATACATCCTCGGCGAAAGCTGGTTTGCAGGAATGAAATTTTTTGTGGACGAGAATGTGCTGGTACCCAGACCTGAAACCGATGAACTGGTCAATTGGGTGGCGGAAGAAATTGACAATGGCCCGAAAGGTAAACAGGACCTGATCGTAATGGATGTTGGAACCGGCAGCGGTTGCATTGCAATCTCAGTCAAGAAGAAAATTCCGGCTGTGAAAATGCTGGCGGTTGATGTCAGTGACGCCGCTTTGTCGATTGCAAAAAAGAATTCGAAATCATTGAACGCAGAAATTGAATTGATAAAGGCTGATTTTCTCAACCCGTCACTACGCCAGGAACTTCCGGCTGTGGATATTCTCATCAGCAATCCACCATATATTCCAAAATCGGCCGGGAGTACCATGTCACCGGGCGTTGTAAATCACGAACCCTCCCTCGCACTTTTCGTAGATGATCATCATCCCCTGGTCTTTTACCATGCCTTGAGCGAATTTGGAAAAACGCATTTGCATTCTGGCGGAATGATTTTTGCCGAAATCAATGAATTGATGGGCCCCAGTGTACTTGAACTATTTGAAAGGGATGGCTGGGAACTGGAAATGAGAAAGGATTTGCAGGGAAAGCACAGGATGATCAAGGCCTGGAAAAGCTAACCTTAATTTGCATCAGTTGTTGCAACGGCAGTTGCACCCAATCTTTTCGCGGTTTGTAGTACCCTGTAAACTGAACCCCAATGACCTGCTGAATCTGCATTTACGACAACCGAGGGTTTGTCTGTTTCGCGTTGCAAAATTGATTTTAGTTCTGGTTCAAGTTCGTTGAAATTGATCTTCTTCTGACCGACATACAACTGGTTATTCTTGTCGATTGAAACCACTACGGTTTGCTTGGCCTTCGTCTCGGCCTTCCCCTTCGGTGCTGAAACCCTGATCACGTTTGGGTTGGCGAGCGTGGATACAATCAGGAAGAAGAGGAGCAGAATGAAAAGGATATCATTCAGCGCCCCGGTATGCAATTCAGCGTGCGATCTCAAACGTCTCTTTAAATTCATTCGCTTAATTCAATTTTATCGCGTGGGTTCCTGAAGTATGTCAACAAATTCTGCACTCGCCGCTTCCATCCTGTTCACATTCTTATCGATCTGTGCATTCAGAAAATTATATCCTACATAAGCCAGGAGACCAATGATCAAACCGGTCGCCGACGTAATCATCTTTACATAGATACCGCCTGCGATGGTTCCCAGCGTGTACTCACCACTTGATGAAATACCGTAGAACAACTGCACCATTCCTACAATCGTGCCCAAAAATCCAAACATGGGAGCGATTCCGGAAATGAGTGAAAGGATGGAGAGATTTTTTTCCATTTTATACACTTCCAGTTTTCCCACATTTTCCATGCTCTTCTCAATGGCATCAATGGGCTTGCCAATGCGCTGAATGCCCTTGTCGATCATCCTTGCAACTGGATTAGGCGTATTTTTTGAAAGCGACCGGGCGGCCGTTACGTTTCCCGTCACGATATGGTCCCTGATAATACTCATGAAATTCTCGTCCATCTTACTGGCATGCCTAATGGCAATCCAGCGTTCGAAGAAAAAGAATACTGCCAGAACCAGCAACAATGCCAGCGGAACCATGAGCACGCCACCCTGCATGAGCAAATCCCACAAATTCATCTTGGGCCCGGGCGCAGCCAATGCCATTGCCCTGGCCAGACTGTCTCGTAATCGTAGGGAGTCTATGGCCTGCAGAAGAAATAAATGCATGTGTGTTGAAGTTAGTAAGCAAAAATAAAGCTAAATATGAGCAACCGTCGTTGCCTGCAAAACGTGAAAATAGGTTGAATATTTTCAGTAAAAAGATTGTAAGAAACTCTTAACATTTTTTAAGGGAATGACGCTGAAACCAGGCCAAATCATTGCTCCTTCACGGTTTTCAACTGCATCATACCTGTTATCTCTTTCATCGTTTTCTGCATACCATCACTGCTTCCATCCAGGAATATGATATTTCCTTTGCCCACCTCAGCAAAATTCTTAATCGCTTCAGTCCACATACTGAATAAAATGACGTTGGTATCCAGATTGGCCTGTTTCATCTGTTCTGCAGCCTGGCTCATACCCTTTGCCACCTCTTCACGGAAGAGGGCCACACCCTGACCGCGCAACTGCGCCGCAATTCGCTCGGCTTCTGCAGCAATTTTGATCGCATTACCTTCAGCCTCGGCCGCTTTTGTCTTTGTAATCAGCAATGCTTGTCCTTCATTCTCTGCAGCGGCTTTGAGATTATTGCTCGCTACTACGCGACTCATACTCTCCATAATGGCCTTGTCGAATGTAATATCATTGATCTGCAAATCCATGAGGTGGTAGCCCCAGGTCTCCAGCAATACGTCAATCTGCTCTTTTACGTACTCCACAATCTCCTTCCTCAACGTAAGAATCTCCGCCTGGCGTTTGGTGGCAACGAAAGAACGAATTGTTCCCTCGATGGTGCGCGTGAGCGCCTGCATCAGGTCTCTTTCACTGATGAATTTGAAGGCCACTTTCTTGATGGTCTCGTCGTCTGCATTTTGCACTGCATACAGCAGCATGCTTTTGAAATAAACGTTCGCCTGGTCAACCGTGACGGCCTGAAATTCCATTTCCACCGAACGATTCTGTATGCTGATCTTTTTATAGATCTGTTCCAGGATGGGAATCTTAAAATTCAAACCCGGCTTCAGGACTCGCCTATATTTGCCAAACATGGTGATGACTGAAACAGTGCCCTGGTTCACGGTAACCAGTCCACTAAAAATGATGAATAGCAGCACTAGTACCCACCAATAATCCACGAGAAGGTCCATGCAATTATATTTAGGGTTCAATGTACAATTTTTTTGATTGCTTCACCTTTGGTAGCGAAAAGATGGAATGCAATACCTTTGAATATAACTATGGATAAAAATGAATATGAATTGCTCATCATTGGCGGCGGTCCGATCGGGCTGGCTTGCGGACTGGAAGCAAGAAAGGCGAAGGTGCAATACATCATCCTGGAAAAAGGCGCGCTCACCAATTCGCTGTTCAACTACCCATTGAACATGAGTTTCTTCTCAACGTCGGAACGACTCGAAATTGGCGGAATTCCCTTTGTCTCCAACCATCCGAAACCGAATCGTCCCGAGGCTTTGGAATATTACAGGAGGGTTGCTGTCGACAATCACGTCAACATTCACCTGCAGGAAGAAGTGAAGGAGATCAAAAAAGAGGGAGATTGGTTTCACGTCACCACCTCTCGGGATCAGTACACCGCGCGATTTGTAATCCTGGCAACCGGATTTTATGATATACCCGTCTACCTCGGTGTTCCAGGCGAAGAACTCCCGAAGGTGATGCATTATTACAAAGATCCTCATTTCTATGCCATGCAAAAGGTGTTGGTGGTGGGCGCCAGCAATTCTGCTGTTGACGCTGCTCTCGAGACTTACAGGAAGGGGGCAAGGGTCACGATTGTTGTACGCGGACCCGATATTGGTGAAAGGGTGAAATATTGGGTGAGGCCGGATATGATGAACCGAATCAAAGAAGGAAGCATCAAGACCTACTTCAATTCTACCGTTAAAGAAATCAAGGAGAAAGAAGTGGTGATCACAACTCCTGACGGTGAAGAGACGATTCCCAACGACTACGTGATCGCGCTTACGGGCTATCGACCCAATTTTGAGTTCCTGAGAAAAGTGGGTATTAGATTATCCGACGATGAAAAAATGCAGCCCGAATACGATCCAGACACGATGGAGACCAATGTGTCCGGGCTTTTCCTGGCGGGCGTTATTTGCGGGGGCATGGAAACGCATATTTGGTTCATTGAAAATTCACGTGAACACGCGCAGAAAATAATCAATTATATACGTGAGAAAAGGTAATTGCTATTAGGTATTGGGTATTAGGTATTGGTTATTAGGAAATCATCAAAAACCAATACCCAATACCCAATACCTTTATTTATCTTTATCAAACAATGTCCCGCAGTTCAAAAATCATCCTTGGCATTCTAAGTTTTCTGCCCTTCCTCCTGCTCCTCTTTTATATGGGAGCCGTTTTCAATTTTGTGCTCGAAATGATTCAGATTTCTCATCAGACAGAAAAGCCAGATGCCGTTTTTATGTGGACAAGAATGGCAGGCGTGATTATTTGGGCGATCGTCCTGGGCTTCCTTACCCTGGGTTTGAAAATCTATTACATCATTCATGCCATCAACAACAAACTCATCGATCAAACCGAAAAGATCGTGTGGGTGTTTGTCTTCATATTTTTTGGCATCGTTGGTTACCCCGCCTATTGGGTCAGTCGCGTCTGGAACACGCCCCATAAAACGCAAACTACTTCCTGAATAGAATGATTTCGACCCTCCTGTTCTGTTGCCTTCCGTCTGGTGTATCATTTGTCGCGACCGGCCTGTACTTCCCGAAACCATTCACTTCAAGCTGATCCAGCGTTGCAGCCTTGTGCGCCATTAAATAATTAGCCACTGCAGTCGCCCGGTTTATAGAGAGTTCCTGGTTGTGTTCGTCTGTTCCAACACTGTCCGTATGCCCCTCTACCGCAATATGCGCCACTTTAAATTTTTTAATCGCGCGGCAAAAACTGTCGAGCAGGGCCACATATTTTGGGTTGATGATGTATTGATCTGTTTCAAATAAAATATCCGGTACAATCAGGGTGTCTTTCACTCCTTCTCTTTCAACAATGTTTCGTTGCGGGGAGGGCAGACTGAGTTCTCTTTTTTGTGCGATCTCTTTTTCAAAATAACGATGCCGGTCATTGATCGCGTAGATGCGGGCTAGCTGTGCAGTATAATCGAAGCAGGGTTTTTCTCGCGGATCTTCTGGCACCATACTGATCTCATCAATAAATACCATCGCATTGCGATTTCCCATGTAGCCGGGCGGATGAGCGAAATTACCCACTACGAGGTTGATCTCTTCCCCCGAAGCCCTGTAGTGAAACTGCACATGGTACCAATCCTTCTCTTTTTGCACATTGGCAGGTGGTTTTAGGATTACCGAATCGGGATATGGAACATTTAAAGGCGGGACGAAGAATTTTTTCGAAAAATAAATGGCAAAATCCCCCAGGCAATTGTCATCGGCCGATCCACGAACATAACAATCGATCTTGTACAACTTCCCTCTCACGGGCCGGCATATCAGGGGCGTGAGCAAAATAGAATAGGCGTCCGGAGCTTTATCGTTATACGGCGTATATCCGAGGCAGTAATAACCCTTGAACGCAAAACCGGGATTCTTTTCATAACCAATGTTCTTAAAGGTGGGATAAAACCATCCCTCAGGCGCACAGGGCTGCTGAAATTCAGTGCAGAGGTTGACGTCTTCGAAGCCCCCGTTGGCAACCAGGCTTTGTGACTGGCCCGACGGCGGAAACAAAAGGAGAATAATAACGGCGACGCTTACCCGATAATTCATATTGAGGGGCTCAGCTTTGTTCCTCCCAAAGCATGCAGAGATGAACAACGCTTTCAACCGATTTTTGCATGTCTTGAACACTCACGTATTCGTGTTTTCCGTGGAAAGCCATCTCGCCCGTGAAGATATTGGGACAAGGTAATCCCATGAAAGAAAGCCTTGATCCATCTGTACCACCCCGTGCGCTCATGGGCAAAACGCGCACACCTGCTCTTTCAATCGCTTCCATAGCGATGGCAGAAACCTTTGGATACCTGTTCAGCACTTCCTTCATGTTCCGGTATTGCTCTTTGACGGTCATTTCGCCCCGGGCTCCGGGAAATTGACGCAATGTCACTTCCATCTGCTCACGCAAAAAATCCTCGTACACCTTCAATTGCCCTGTATCGAAATCCCGTACGATGAATTGCACCTGTGCTTTTTCAGCAATACCATCCACATGTATCGGATGAACAAATCCTTCCCGCCCGCTGGTCGCTTCCGGGGCCAGGCGGTCCTTTGGCAGTGAATCCAGGAAAGCGGCAGCCACTTTCAAAGCATTCACCAACTTATCCTTGGCGTACCCTGGGTGCGCGCTCACACCGTAGAATGTTATATTAACACCGTCTGCAGAGAATGTTTCGTCTTCAAAAGATCCGCACTCACCTGCATCCAATGTATAGCCGAAATCGGCGCCCAGCTTAGAGAGATTTACCCTGTCCACGCCTCTGCCGATTTCCTCATCGGGTGTAAAAAGTATTTTTATAGTTCCATGCCTGACGCTTGGATGTGATTGCAGAAATTTCGCCATTTCCATGATAACGGCAACACCCGCCTTATCATCCGCGCCAAGCAATGTTGTACCTGACGCGGTAATAATATCATCGCCGCGTTTTGAGGCGAGATAGGGATGTTCAAGTGGCGAAATGACCTGGCTTGGGTCATCGGGCAACACAATTTCCCCACCCCTATAATTCCTGTGCAGGATGGGCCTAACGTCCTGGCCACTGCAATCGGGCGCCGTGTCAACATGTGCGCAAAAACAAATCACCGGGACGCGCTTATTACTGTTCGAAGGAATTGTGGCATAGACATATCCAAATTCATCCAGGTGAGCGTCCGCTATTCCTAACTGGCGCAATTCGTTCACCAGTATTCTTGACAAATCCTTTTGTTTTTCTGTAGAAGGTTGCGAAGCCGATTGAGGGTCACTTTGCGTGTCAACCTGGACGTACCGCATGAATCTTTCGGCAATGGTAAAATTGTAGTCATTGAACATGCCCATAAATTAATCGCAAAAGCAGCTTGGAGTGACTCACCTGAATCACCCTTCTAAAATCTTATCTGGAAATTCTGTTAACCGATTTCTACTACCTCGATGTCAAAGACCAAATCCTTGCCTGCCAGGAAATGGTTGGCATCAAGGATGACCAGGTCTTCCTTAAGTTCGGCAACTGTAACAGGCACGGGATTGCCATGCTGGTCGCGCAAAGTGAGCTGCATGCCGGGCGACAATTTCATGTCTTCAGGCACATTCGACAAGGGAAATTCGATTATTCTCTCTTCATCTCTTTCCCCATATGCATCGTTTGGAGATATTTGCAGGGTCTTTTTTTCGCCGATGGCCATGCCTTCCACCCCTGTATCAAAGCCCTTGATCATCTGGCCTTCGCCTACCACAAATTCAAGAGGAGCGCGACCTGCAGAAGAATCGAATTGGGTTCCGTCCAACAACCGGCCCGTATAATGTACCTTCACTTTGTCGCCTTTCTTTACCTGTTTCATAGAAAAAAATTTTGATGGGATCAATACACCTTGCAACTCAGGACGGAACTGCGTTACATCCTATGCTGCAATTTAAAACTATTCAAAGTAATGCCCGAAAAGAATTTCCCAACACCATCCCGGATGTGTGAATTTGAATTTCGCTGCAATCAGCATTTCATGGTATTTTTGACCGGATCAATATTCTTTGTACCATGAAACATGCGTTTCTCCTCTTGTTAATATTTACCGGCCTCATTGTACGTGCCCAAAAAGGCCAGGCCATTTTACCAGGTGCGTACGCCATGGACCAATATCTTCCCCTGCTGAAAGGTAAATCTGTGGGCCTTTTTGCAAATGCCACTTCCGTTCTCGGCAGTACCCATCTTGTGGATACCCTCACAAGCAAGGGTGTTAAGATCAAAAAGATTTTCTCGCCAGAACACGGCTTTCGGGGAAATGCCGATGCCGGAGAAAAAGTAAGCAGTTCCGTTGATCCTCAAACGGGGATCATGCTGGTGTCTCTTTATGGCAACCACCTGGCGCCTACTGCAGAAGACCTCGCCGATATTGACATCATGCTCTTCGACATCCAGGACGTGGGGACAAGATTCTACACTTACATTTCATCACTCGAATATTTCATCTCGTCTGCCATTAAATTCAGGAAGCCATTGGTGTTGCTGGACAGACCCAATCCCAATGGCTTTTATGTTGATGGCCCCATCCTGGAACCAAAATTCAAATCGTTTGTCGGAATGCAGCCTATCCCGGTCGTGTATGGCATGACCGTGGGTGAATATGCAAAAATGCTGATCGGCGAATTCATGCTCGATCCTGACGTCATGAAAGAATACAGTTCGCAGGACAGATCAACACCCGGATTTAGTTTAACTGTGATCCCCTGCAAGAATTACACGCATCACAGTCTCTACACGCTGCCGGTAAAGCCTTCCCCTAATTTGCCCGACATGGCTTCCATCTACTTATATCCCTCCACCTGCTTTTTCGAAGGAACGGTGTTAAGCGAAGGAAGAGGCACGCCAAAGGCCTTCCAGGTATTCGGACATCCGAGTTTGCCGCACGAATTGATTTCTTTTACTCCCGTATCCAGGGAGGGCGCGAAACAACCCAAGCTGGAAAATCAAACCTGTTATGGATGGGATCTTTCCGGAACTCCTGATGAAGTGCTGAAGAAAGTAAATGGCAGGGTTCAAATCAAATGGTTGATGGAAGCTTACCGGCTTTTCCCCGACAAAAACAATTTCTTCCTGGCTAATAATTATATCAACAAACTGGCCGGCACAGACCAACTTGCCCAGCAAATAAAAGAGGGCAAAACTGAAACTGAAATCAGGCAAAGCTGGCAGCCGGGTCTTGAGGCTTTCAAAAAGAAGAGGACAAAATATTTGATCTATCCCGAATAAAATTTGCACGCATTCCGAATACACATGCAGCATCGAAAGTTGAAAATAGTATTCATGGGAACGCCCGAGTTTGCCGTAGGACCACTGCAGGCCTTACACGAAGCAGGCTACCCCATTGTGGGCGTGATAACGGCTCCCGATAAGCCTGCGGGCCGGGGAATGAAATTGCAGGAAAGCGCTGTGAAGCAATTTGCGACGCGGCACCAGCTTAGGGTTTTACAGCCTGAAAAGCTGAAGAATCCAACCTTTCTCGAAGAATTGAAATCCTTAAATGCAGATATCCAGGTAGTGGTTGCATTTAGAATGTTGCCGGAGGTGGTGTGGAATATGCCACCCCTGGGCACCATTAACCTGCATGCTTCTCTCCTGCCCCAGTACCGCGGCGCGGCGCCGATTAACTGGGCCATCATTAACGGAGAAAAAGAAAGCGGCGTGACTACCTTCAAGCTTCAACACGATATCGATACCGGTAATATCCTGTTCTCGCAACGGGTTCCCATAACCGAAAACGAAACGGCAGGAGAACTGCATGATGCCCTCCGAGCCGTTGGTGCTGAATTGGTGGTAAGGACCATTGACGCCATCGAAGCAGGCACGGCAAAAGAACAACCCCAACCGAAAGACAATTCTGCGCTCAGGCACGCACCCAAAATATTTACTGAGGATTGCAGGATCGATTGGAATAAATCATTGGACGAGGTTTATAATCTTATTAGAGGGCTTTCTCCCTATCCCGCTGCCTTCACCACGCTGGGCGACAAGAATTTCAGGATTTTCAAGGCAACCCGCGAACATATACCCGTTCAAACCGAAACCGGGAACCACCTTACCGACGGTCAATATTTCCTGAAATTTGCATGCAAAGACGGGTACCTTTCCGTCACAGAAGTGCAAATGGAGGGAAAAAAGAAAATGAATATCGCCGATTTTCTAAGAGGCTGGAGACCCGCACCCATTCAATAACCGAGTTAATGTTTAGTTTATGAAAGCGCTTGGCCGGCTTGCATTTTACGCAGTGATCATTTGCGGCTGCACACAGCAGAAAAAACCGCATTGGGTGCAGTTGTTTAATGGAAAAGATCTGAACGGATGGGTTATGAAAATCTCAAAGCACGAATTGGGAGACAATTTCGGACAAACATTCAGGGTGGTAAATGGATTGTTAACGGTGAGCTATGACCATTACACCAATTTCGACCAGCAATTCGGTCATTTATTTTACAAAAAATCTTATTCGCACTATCTCGTCGCAGTAGAATACCGGTTTGTTGGTGAGCAGTGTAAGGGCGGGCCCGACTGGGCATGGAAAAACAGTGGGGTGATGCTGCATTGTCAGCCACCCGAAACCATGTTGAAAGACCAGGACTTTCCAATTTCCATCGAAGAGCAGTTGTTGGGAGGACCACCCACAGGAGATCGCCATACGGCTAATCTTTGCACGCCGGGAACAAATGTGGTCATCAATGGAAAACTTTTTACTGCACATTGCACGCAATCCAACTCACCTACTTTTCGCGGTGCGGAATGGGTACGTGTGGAGGCGCTGGTATGGGGAGATGAATACATCAAGCATATCGTCAATGGCGATACCGTATTGACTTATCAAAAGCCGCAAATGGGGGGTGGAAATGTGATCCATTATGACAGCAGTTATCTGAAAGAAGGAAAGCTCCTTGATCACGGATTTATTTCGCTTCAAAGCGAAAGCCATCCTATTGAATTCAGAAAAGTAGAGATTATGGATTTTGACGAGGGCGGCTCTCATTAACTATATTCATTTGCAATGAAAACGATCGGATTAATTGGAGGTACAAGTTGGGTCTCAACTGTTGATTATTACAAGCTAATCAACAAGTTTACAAATGACCAATTAGGGGCATCAAATGCCGCCCAAATCATACTGTACTCGATCAATTTTCAGCAGTTTAAAAACATGCTGGATTTGAATGACTGGGACAGCATTTCCAAACTTTTCATCGAAATCGCTGTAAAGCTGAGGGATGCCGGCGCCGCCTGCATTGTGTTGGGTGCGAACACCCCGCATTTGATCGCCGATGATGTTCAAAAGGCCGTAAACCTACCCTTGTTACACATAGCAGAGGCAGCAGCGGAAGCGATTAATAAAGAAAAGATTTCAAAAGTATTGTTGCTCGGTACCAAATTCGTTATGGAAAACTCCTTTTTCCAGGACAAACTCTCCAGGTATGGTATTCAGACGACGGTTCCCGAAGAAGAAGACAGGGCTTTTATTCACGATTCCATATTCGCCGAATTAACCAAAGCCGTTTTCACGGAAGCCACCAAAAGCAGGTACTTAGAAATCATAGATAAGGAAATTAATAAAGGTGCAGGTGGAATTATTTACGCCTGTACCGAAATTCCTCAATTGCTGCAAGACAAAAAAGTGAAGGTGAAAACCTTTGATACCACGGAAATCCACGCAAGAGCTGTGGTGGCATTTGCAACCGAAAATTAAGTTTATTGCTTCACGTAACTCAGTTCCGCAATAAACCTCGGCTCCTTTTCATTTACTTTCAATTCTGCCGCCGCCGCGTTGCTCACCCGAATGATGAGACCTTCGCTTTCTCTTCCGGTTGGAATTTCACCCAGCACCTTTGCATAAATGCTCCTGTTGTTGGTGGTGTTGGTCACCTTGACGATCGTACCCGGCGTGATATTCGTCATCAGTGCATAATATTTTCCGTCATTCCATCCACTGGTGCTTTTGAAGACTGCTGCCTGCCCATTCTCAGATTTCATTTTTGAGTTTCCGGTAACCTGCTTGGAATAAAGCTCTTTGAAATAACCACCACCATCGATGGTCATCGTGTCGGTATGCAACGCAGTTTGCGTTTTTACCGGATCCGTGGTCGTTGAAGTGGGATTTTCTTTTGGTAAATTATTACTGGCCGCTACCGTTTTGGCCGCGGTGCCTGAGGGGTCCTTCGCTGGTGTGGTGGTCTTGGCAGTCTGTGTTGCAGGGGCTTCGGCCTTTGTATCGACGGGGCCTCCAATCCTGGGAACTCCGGCACTGGCCAGCGGCGATTGATCTTTCTTGACGCGAAGATAGCCTACAATCATGTTCATCCCTTTGGGAATATCATTCGCCTTGAGGTTATTCCAGTTTCGCAGATCTTCCACCGCAACCTTGTCGTATTGCTGACTGATCCGGTACAGTCCTTCTTTTTCTTTCACAGTATGATAGAGTGGAATAAAAACTTCGTCCCCGCCGGTAGATCCCCGCTGCGCAAAATTGGTGGTGAGTGGAATTTTCAAATTCTGGCCAATACTCAACCCCTTATCCAGGCTCATTCCATTGTAAGTCGACAACTCTTTTGGGCTGACATTGTACATTCTGCCGATGCTGTACCAGTTTTCCTTTGCAACCACCGAGTGTGTGAGAAATAATTTCCCACCCTCGCTTCGGATCATCAGGGGAGATCCTTGGGAAAAAGTGGCGAGGTATACGGAAAGGGCAAGCAAAAGAGAACACAGTTTTTTCATCAGCCTGGATTTGCAAAGGACTAAAATAATACAAAAATCCCAAACCTAATCGCTTCCGGCGCTAGCCCTTGAGAATGCGCCAACTAGAGGGATAGTAATTGTTGATCCTTCTGTCCAAAACCTTTACCCATCCTAGTTTCAGCCCGTCGTGGGCGACCAGCATCCAGCCTTTTTGGGATGGATTTATCGGCAATATTTCCTTCCTCAAATATGCAAGCGCATGACCGAGGTCAAGGTCCAGTTGCGGAATATCATTCCTGATGATCAGGCTCATCGCGAGTTCGTGATCGGGCACCAATTCATCTCCCGCAAATTTACCAACCAGGGTTCCCGACTTTTTTATTCGCAAAGCCGTTCCCAGTTCCCCGATGGCTTCCTCATAATGTTCCGGCATGGCGATCAGGTTGCCAGATCTTTCAGTAAACGAATATGAATCTGTTTCACTTATCCATTTGCGAAGCCCTTCAATCTTTCTTTTTGAAATTTTTTCAGCTGCTTTCTTCCTCGTGACGGTTGAGAACGCCGCTCCCTTTTTTCGCAGACAGGAGAGAAAAAAACCTTCTCCCCGAATCCTATCCGGATAAAAGCGATAGCCCGTAGCCCCGGTGCTGGTTCTCGATTCAACGATTTTCCAATCGGGATTGACATGAATGGTTATGTTTTCCATGTTTTGATCCCTGATCATCCAGTCGACGATTTCCTCATCTTCCTCCTGTGAATAAGAACACGTAGAATAAACCAATATGCCGTTCTCGTTTAGCGCAGGAAGGATATCGCTGAGGATTCGTTGCTGACGTTGTGAGCAGAGTGAGACATTAGCAGTCGACCATTCCTTAATAGCGGCCGGATCTTTTCTGAATAAGCCGCTACCGCTGCAGGGGGCATCGACCATTATCAAATCAAAAAAACCTCCAAGCGCTTTGAAATCGCGTGCGTCATTTTGGGTTACGACCACATTTGGGGATCCCCATCTTGTCATGTTTTCGGTAAGTATCGATGCCCGCGATTGAATCACCTCATTCGACACAATCAGTTGACCGGGAAAATGGGATGCCATCAGGCTGCTTTTGCCTCCCGGAGCGGCGCAGAGATCAAGTACGCGCAGATTTTCAATCGGAGAGGGAAATAGTTCATTCAACACGTGGGAAAGAAACATGGAAGAAGCCTCCTGAACATAATATGCACCCGCATGCCAGAAGGGGTCTAAAATGAATGAGGGCCGTTGATTCAGCCATCTTCCCCATTCGCACCAGGGCACTCGTTCCATTTGGCGAATCCACCGTCCCAAAGAGGAATCTGATTTCGTGAGTAAACCAATTTTTTGAGGATTTATTCGCACGCTTGTGCCTGTCTCTCCCTCTTCGTGCACTTTGCAAAATGCATCCTCATCAAAACCTTCGAGTCCCCGAAGGGATTTCAATAAATCAGATGGAATGGTTTTGTCCGGCAAGTGTCTGGCTTGATGATGAAAGGGAAGAATTTCAATGCAAACTTAGCAGATGTTCAGACTTGCTTGATCTCTGTAACCAATTGTTGCAAGACATCTTTGGCGTCTCCGAACAGCATCGAGGTTTTGGGCCTGAAAAACAGTTCATTTTCGATACCCGCATATCCGGGTTTCATGCTCCTTTTGTTGACAATAATGGTCTTGGCTTCTTCAACTTCTAAAATGGGCATGCCATAAATGGGAGATGAAGGGTCGGATTTTGCTGCCGGATTCACTACATCGTTTGCCCCAAGTACCAACACTACGTCCGTGGTCTTGAATTCCTCATTGGCTTCTTCCATCTCCTTCAACTTATCATAACTCACGTCGGCTTCAGCCAGGAGCACATTCATATGACCCGGCATTCGACCGGCAACGGGATGTATCGCATACAAGACCTGCACACCGCGCTTTTCCAAAATTTTTTCCAATTCATGACAGGCATGCTGGGCCTGTGCCACTGCCAATCCATAACCCGGAACGATGATGACCTTATTCGCATACGCCATTACCATCGCCGCGTCGGTGGTGCTGATTTCCTTGTAAGCTCCGTAATCTTTTTTTGCACCATCTGTTATGGGGGTCGCCCCAAATGAACCTATTAACACATTTCGCAACGAACGGTTCATGGCCTTGCACATCAAAATGGTGAGCAGCGTTCCTGCAGCGCCCACCAATATGCCGCCTGTGAGCATAACGGGATTGTCGTACAGGAAACCACCACACGCGGCAGCAACGCCTGTGAACGAGTTAAGCAGGGAAATCACCACCGGCATATCTGCACCACCAATCGGCAACACGAACATCACGCCATACAGGGTGGAGAGTCCGAAAATGAGATATAGTAAAATTTGCGCACTCTCAGGTTTGGCCCAGGATAGGTAAACAGCAAGTCCAAGTATGAAAGCAAAAACCACCAGGTTGAAAAGGTGTTGCCCCTTGAATGTGAAATCCTTTATTTTCCCGTTCAGCTTTCCCCAGGCAATCATACTACCGGCGAAGGATACACTACCAATGATGAGTCCCGCAAGGATGATGACGATCTTTAATGTGAATTCAGCTGATTCAGTATAAGCGAGAAGGTTAGTGAGGCTGGAAGATCCAGATCGGGTGGATCCTTCGAGGAGATGATTGAATTCAACCAGTGAGATCAGCGCGGCACAGGCGCCGCCCATGCCGTTGAATAGGCTTACCATTTCGGGCATCGCCGTCATCTTCACTTTCTTCGCCGCTAAAGTTCCAAGGATCGCACCGATGATGAGTCCGCCGAAAATCCATCCATAATTATGAAGCGAAGAGCCCGTTTCGTCCTTGTAAAGGAAAATGGTGCCGAAAATGGCGATCGACATTCCTCCAGCCGCAATTCGATTTCCCTTTCGCGCGCTGGCTGGATTGGATAAGAGTTTGAGACCAAGTATGAAGGTGACAGATCCGATCAGATAGCAAATGCTCAAGATGCTTAAACCCATAAGATGTATGTCGATGGCCTTTGTAATTATTTTTTCTTTTTAAACATTTCCAACATCCTGTCTGTAACCACAAAGCCTCCCACCACATTCAGGGTTCCGAGAATGACCGCGAGAAACCCCAGTATCAATGCGAGCCAGTTGTTGGGTTCAGCCCTGCCCATAACGATTATGGCGCCAATGATCACCACACCGTGAATGGCATTCGCACCGCTCATGAGCGGCGTATGCAGAACACTGGGTACGCGGCCAATCACTTCGATGCCAAGGAAAATCGAAAGGATGACCACATACATCATTTGCTGGTGCGCGTGTAGCCAATTAAGAAAATCGCTCATCTTCAGATTGGTTTTATTTCAATTTCTCGTTTACAATTTTACCCTCATAAGTAAGGCAGGTACCCTTGATCAGATCGTCTGCAAAATTTACGTTCAACTTGCCTTCCTTGTCAATCATCAATTGAAGAAAATTCGTGATGTTTTTTCCGTAAAGTTTACTTGCATCGTAAGGCATGGATGCCGCCAGATTGGAATTCCCGATGATGCGCACGCCATTGAACGTAACCGTCTGGTCGTTCTTCGTCAGTTCCGTGTTGCCTCCTGTTGCAGCGGCCAGGTCTATCACAACCGATCCGTTTTTCATTTGTTCCAGCATCGGTTGGGTAATGAGTATCGGCGCCTTCTTGCCGGGAATCTGCGCCGTCGTGATCACGACGTCGGCCTTTGCAATGGCTTCACCTATTTTCTGCGATTGCTTCTGCAAAAATTCAGCACTTTGTTCCACTGCGTAACCGCCCGCTTTTGACGCGTCAGCTGCTCCTTTCACTTCAATGAATTTTGCGCCCAGGCTCATCACTTCCTCTTTTACGGCAGGCCTGGTATCAAATACTTCCACCACGGCTCCCAACCTGCGCGCGGTGGCAATAGCCTGCAAGCCTGCCACGCCAGCTCCAAGTATCAATACCTTCGCAGGAGGGATGCTGCCTGCCGCTGTCATGAACATTGGAAAATATCGGGGAAATGATCCGGCAGCCAGTAATACCGCTTTGTAGCCTGCAATATTGGCCTGGCTGCTGAGTACGTCCATACTTTGCGCCCGCGTATTTCTCGGGATCATGTCCAGACTAAAGGAATTTACACCTTTCGCAGCCCAATCCCTGATCATATCCAAATGATAAAGGGGTTGAAAAACCCCCAACAGAATGGCACCGCTTTTTAAAAATGAAATTTCTTCGGTAGACAGCGGATGAATCGAAAGAAGGACATCCGAATTTTTCAGGACTTCGTCCCTTCCAGCGGCTTTGATGTTTTTTGCTTCGTAAGCTCCGTCACTTGCATAGGCCTGTTCACCAGCTCCTTTCTCAATCAGGATATTTACTTTTCGTTTTAAAAGGGCGTCGGCCTGTTCGGGCAGCAGTGAAACCCTTGATTCGCCTGCTTTTTCTTTTACGATACCAACGATCATGCGTTGAATTTAGGAACAAATTCTTAATTGGAAAGATTTGATCAGAATCTTAACGTGAAATCCTGTTTCACTTTAAAGTCATCGTTAAAAAATACGATGCCGATGAAAAAGAGGTCGATGCTCAGCGTGACCGACGGGTGGTTTTGGATGCTTTTCCAGGCGCTCTCCATATCCTCGCTCCAATGGATATCGTCAAAAATGAATATAGAATTTTTTGCCTTTTTTGGAAGCAACCAATCAAAATACCTGAGCGTGGCCGATTCATTGTGATTGCCATCTATAAATGCGAGATCGACAGTCGGAGTTTTTTGCAGGAGTCTCGGAAGGGTTTCGTCAAAATTCCCTTCAATCAAATCGATCCGGAATGTTCCCAGGTTAATAAAATTTTTGCGGGCCACATCAGCAATGCCCGGAGCGCCTTCTAAACTGATTACACGCGCACCGGAATTTGCCATTGCCAGGTAGGACGTGGTTAGTCCAAGGGAGGTTCCCAACTCTAAAAACAGGTGTTGGTGAGGACCGCTCTCAGGGAAATATCTTTTGGCAATCCGGTACAACAGTTTGCCATACTTTGGCGACTTCAGCGACCGCGATGCTATTTCGCTTACCCTTCGCCGGTATTCGGTCCCGGCCAATTTGCCTGAGCCGAGATCGGTAATGGTAACCCAATCGGGGTCCCGCGTCAATTTATTCCTCAATGCTTCCACTTTACCATAAGCCTCATAGTTCTTATCGTCATTTAGAATGTTTGAAATAAAATCGAAAACAAACGGAGAATGAATTCCGTGGCCCTTACCGCTTGAAGCGGTGAGATAGTATCGAATAAATTTAGTGACCAGTTGAAGGCGTGTATACACAAATTCAAAAGTAAAAATTCAAAATTAA
>Ga0068871_100000456_pt1 | contig 28074 bp, 25 predicted proteins | sample KBSMisM72_FD_72750 | JGI IMG/M metagenome (GOLD analysis project Ga0068871, IMG submission 72750) | Miscanthus rhizosphere microbial communities from Kellogg Biological Station, Michigan, USA - KBS Miscanthus M7-2 | ecosystem: Host-associated > Plants > Roots > Rhizosphere > Soil ...
GCCGAATGACGTGTTCACGGTCCTGCCGTTGGTAGCAGGCATTGCCGCCGGCTGCTTCATTGCCTTCGTACACTCTGCTCTCGCCCCACTCACGGGCAAGCGTACCGATGCGGTCGTGCTCGCGGTTTGCCTGGTGGTGGCCGCGGTGTGGCTGCGTCCGCATGACCTGACGGCGCAATTCCTGGAATTTGAGTCGGCCGCGCAACAGAGCAGGAAGATCAGCCAGAGCTTGCCTCGCCAGCGATGGGTAGTGGTGGCTCCGGTTGAGCAACTACCGGAAACCTTCGGCTTCGGCGGATACGAGGACCTTGCTGGATTTGTCCAGAAATACCAGCATCAGGTCAACGACCCCGGCTTTGAGTTTAAAGACGCGCCCGAAGATTACCTGATCTACGTGGAGAAAGTCCCGTTCCAGATGTTCGCATCCGAGCCAGCCATGCTCTCCTTTGCAACACTCACGGACTCAACTTACCGCAACTACCGTTCTCCTGCTGGCCGCGCCAGCCTCGAGTCCGATGCTATGCAGCTTTGCGAGAGTTATCGCGCCAGCCACTCCAATGTGACGATTTATTACGAAGACAACGAACTGCGCATCTACCGTATTCACACGCCGCCAAAGCCGCCACTAGCCTTAAATAGGCTGGATGGACGCTCGCTTTCATTCAACTGACGAAATATCGCCCAGAAGGCGGGACATCTGACCCCACGGGTTTCTCTATAAAATCTGTGCTCTCTGTGGTTAAAGCCTTTGTCAGCGGAGACAAAAACCTCGCACCACAAGAGGCACAGGTTCACCGAGGGAAGCAGGTCATCAGCCTTGTCTCGCGGATGAAGAGTTAACGGCACGCCACCCGATAAGCGGTCAGGTCCTCATCCTTCAGCATGGAATTAAAATTCATCGAATTTGCCTTGGGACAAAACCGCGATGGACTCAAGCTGTATTCCACCTCGAATACCGCTTTTCCCGCGGCAAGGAAGGGCTGCAAGGTACTGCATTCGCTGTAAGCAAAGCACTCTTCATTGATGGTGAAGTCAAATGAGGAAACCAGGGCCTTCACTTGTTCCACATCGTTCTTCAACGCCACAGTCATTCCCAGAGAATGCACAGTATCCGCGATCCATTTGTTGTAAGCAATCTGATCGGAAGAACTCAGAGAGAAGCCGGTTCTGTTGGAGTAGCCATCAATGTTGTCGGGTTCGACCGCATCGAATCCCTTGTTGGCACACATCTGAAAGCGCGCCGTCATGATTGGAGCGAGCACGTTGATCTGCCGGATGTCCAACCACTTTTCACCGGGCCAGCCGTTGCTCTTACCCTTTACATATGAAGGGAACTTGCCGGCGTCCGAACGCCAGTTCTCCCAGGTGCCGGCGTCGATATAGCACACCGCCTTGATGCCCTTGTTGTGCATCGCCGTGATCAGGCTTGCGGAGGCATCAAATCCATCCACGTCGTACATCCCGACATTTAGGAGCTTGCTGCTCGAAGGCACGCTCGAAAGTTGCCATTGCCACGACGTATTCATCGCCGGATGCCATGCCGTACTGCCTTGGGCTAAAGCTCGCGGTATCGCCAACGTGGCGAGTACCAGGGACAAAAGAAGAATGCGGGGGAATGCCTGCTTCATGAGAGTTCTCTCCGATTTCTGGACGAAGCGAGCGCGGCCGGCTAGAGCTGTGGTGGCGTGAAGGGATCGTATTACAAACATAGACGGGGTCAACCGTCAGAAGTTCAGGGCTGAATCAGCTTGTACTTTCGGCGGAAAAATTAGAAGGCCACGGTCCTCAAGACAGAACTCAATCGGAGGGGCCGGATGGCGGACCCGCATCGGAAATAGTGTCGTCTTGGGAAAAGTTTTGCGACAGCTTGGCCGTTCCATGTCGGGTTGCAGACAATAATAGGTATGTATCAATAGGCAGTACTAAGACCCTCCGCGCAAAGCCTTGCGGGAAGCTCGACCCTTTCCGCTAAAAGGAGAGTCAAGGCCAAGGTTTGTTAGAATTGCACAGCGGCGTTTGACCTGTCTTGATTGGTGGGCTAAGAGGTCTCCGTCAACATTCTCGCCGGAAGAGACGAAACCATTCTTTGCCTGTTCTGACCCGGAGATCGTTCCTGAAAGCCGGCAGCTTCGCCGCTGTTGCAGGGCTTGGCGTCATTGGCGGCGACTCCTTCCTGTGGGAGCCTAATCACCCAAAACTATTGCAGCGTGAGCTTTGGCTGGAGCGCCTTCCCGGCGCATGGGATGGCCTGCGCGTGGTGCAATTGAGCGATATCCACTACGATCCGCACTTCTCGGTAGTACCACTGCGGAAAGCTGTCGACATCATCAATCCGCTGAATCCCGACCTGGTGCTGATCACGGGAGACTTCGTGACCACCTCGGCGTTCAGTCATCCCCGGCATGGTCATCCCGCGGCTGCTGAGGCCGAACCCTGTTCCGTCCTGCTGCAGCAGATCAAATCGCGGCTGGGAATTTTCGCGTCGTTAGGAAATCACGACGCCAGCGCGGATCCGGTTCGCATCTCCGAGATCCTGAGCGCGAGAGGAATTACAGTGCTGCGCAACGGTTCTCAGGTATTGGAGGAGCAGGGAAGCCGCTTATGGCTGGCAGGGGTCGATGACATCCTCGATGGAGACCCCGACCTGGATAAAACGCTGGAAAAAATCCCGCACGATGAGTGCGCGATTCTTATGGCCCACGAGCCTGATTTTGCGCTTCAAGTGGCTAAGAAGCCGGTTGATTTGCAGCTCTCAGGTCATTCCCACGGGGGACAAGTCAGGTTCCCGTTGGTCGGAGCCGTGGTTTTGCCCCACCTGGCGCACCGGTTCCCCATGGGACTATACAAGCTAGGAAACCTGACGCTCTACACCAATATCGGATTGGGAACAATCAATCTCCCAATCCGATGGAATTGCCCCCCGGAAATCACGCTGTTCACCTTGCGCAGCGGTAAACCTGCTTAGGAAGTTGCTCCGATCGCGGCGCCCATGCCGACCGCAACCGACGCGGGCCGTTTTACTTTCTTCAGCCGCGCCGTCGCCTGATTTTGAGCTTCCACGATTTGCTCCGGGTTCAGGGTCGCTCCCACTTGTCGCTTAGCTGCGCTGATTTCTTCCCGCTGTTCGGAATTCATCTTCTCCGACACCAAGTACCACATGTAGGCGGACAGCGGATCCTGCTCGACGCCATTGCCACGGCGGTACATTTCCGCCAAGGCGACTTGCGCCGAGGGTAGGCCCTGCTCGGCAGCCTTTTGGCACCAGGAGACTGTGGTGTGTTGCGACTGTCCGCCAAGCTCAGGGGAGTGGTGGCCGGCAGAGGGAAGCTGACCTAGGGAGTTGGTTAGGGTTAAAGTCATCAACTCCAGCCGGCTTGAAACCCCCAACTTATCGAACACCCGGAACAAGTAATTCTTAATGGTGTGTTGGCTAAGTCCCAGCCGCTCGGCGATTTCACGGTTAGTGAGACCATCCGCCAAGCAGGAAACCACATCCAGTTCACGCTTGGAGAGCAGGCTGAGCCCATTGGCACCGACCGCACGGATCGACGGCGTCGAAGCCAGTGCTTCAATGGCAAAAGCCATCTGCTGGCTGCTGGCCCAGATCTGGCCATCGTGAACGCGGCGAACACACTTGCACAGGGTTTCCAGTGATTCGTAGCGACTGAATAGGCCGCGTGCGCCCGCTCGGAATGCCTCCAGGACTACTTCACTCTTCGAGGAATCCAACAGGACCACACAGCGCAGCTCTCGGCGTAGAGCGCGCAACTCCCGCAGAATCTCTATACCGCGCATTGGTTCTTCGTCCAGATTGGAGCTTATTACCGCGACGTCGATTTCCTGATTTCCTACCGCTCCGATAAGATCGCGCGAATGCGAGGCGGTGCCGGAAACCTCCAGGCTGGCATCCCGCTTAAGAGCGTCCGCCAGCAACTGCGTATGAATGCGAGTGTTATCCGCAACGAGAACGCGAATGGCGCGCTCGCCTAACTCATGCTCGGGACCCATGGTTCCTCCGCTTTCAATTTCCCCCCGATTTGGGGCTAGAGGCAACAACGCCTAGTTGACCGTTTAGCCTCCATGGTCCGGATGGAGACCCCAATACCGCCCAAGCGGATAATTCTGGCTGGTGCACAAGAGTGCAACCGATCTTGCGGATGGGTCATTGTATAGCCATGTTCTTAACTCGATCAATCGAAAGTTGAAGACGGTTGCACATGCGGATGCTAAGGCTTGCTACTGCAAGTAATTTCCAGGATGTATCGCACAAGGTTTCTTAACTTAACCATATGATTTAAGAAGGTTTAGTAAACATATATTCTCGAGACAAAAACCCTAGAAGTTGTAGGTTACCTTCGTAATCTCTCGCAGGATTTCCTTTCGGGTGGATACTGACATCTCTAAACATGAGAATAACTCCTCTGGACATATTGAGACGTTATTCATCGGGTTGCGCTACCTCTTGCAAGTTTTTGCATGCAACGTTAATTTTCAAACGTCACCTTACGGGCGCGCAATTCCAGTCCCTCCCCTTGCCCGGAAGTCCGTAAAACTATTTCCTTTTTGCTTAGGGCCAAATTGTGTCTGTGGCTGAGAGGGCGAAGCTATGAGTGCCGACAATCAGAGTTGGGACAGCGAGGCACTTTCGGCAGAAATTCGTCCGGAAGCAAGTGACCTGCACTGGTACGCGGTCCATACGAGGGCGCGCCATGAAAAGCAGGTGGTGGATCGCCTGGACGAACAAGGGTTCACCACGTTTCTGCCGTTGGTGAAAGAAACCCGGCGCTGGAGCGATCGTAAGAAGGTAGTAGAGTTCCCGCTGTTCGGCTGCTATGTCTTCGTGCAATTGGTTCCGACCAACCAGATGCGGCTGCGGGTCTGCCAGACCGACGGTGTGTTGCAGATCGTGGGTGTTAAAGGACAGGGAATTGCAATTCCCGATGATCAGATCGAAGCCGTGCGAGCTCTATTAAATGGAAGCCTGCCCTGGTCCAATCATCCGTTCTTAAAGATAGGCCAGAGGGTGCGAGTCTGTGGTGGAGCACTCGAAGGTGTCGAAGGAGTTCTGGTCTCGCGCAACGGTGACCGCACTTTGATTATTTCTGTGGATGCGATTCAGCGCTCGCTGGCCGTTAGTGTCGAGGGCTACCGAGTGGAGCCTGTTTCGGGGTAAGTGCTCGGAAGAACTTTTCTTTAAGTCCCCCAAGTCAATCTGTGCTGGCTAAAGCTTCCAATTCGGCCCGTCTGTTAGTCGTCAGCCGGGAACCCTCGTCCTTGGGTCCGCTCTGGTCAGTTGGCCAAGCCAATGCCTGGAATCTGGAGATCGCGGGCAGCGGTTGTGAGGCCCTGGAACGAATCCAGAGCGACGGCGGGCCCGATCTTGTGCTGCTCGATCTGCCTCGCGGCGACAACGATGGCTTCTACACCCTTCGGTGGCTGCGCCGGGTACGGGCGAATCTGCCGGTGGTTCTGCTGGCTCCGGTAGATGATCCCGTGCAGCGCGCCGAAGGTCTGCGCCTGGGCGCACAGGAATACCTGGTTAAGCCGCTGGAAGCGCGAGCTTTGGAGAACATGGCACGCCACTATTTTGGCGGCAGTGTGGTTGCGTTTGAGGAAGCCGCCGCCGAGCCGCTGGGCGAAGGCATGGCCTTCTTGGCAGGTAGCCCCGTGACGCGGAAGTTGCGGGCGCAAGCCGAGTTGCTGGCGCAGGTGGATGTACCTCTCCTCATTTTGGGCGAGGGTGGCAGCGGAAAAGAGAGCGTGGCGCGACTGATCCACAAGATGTCAGCCCGCGCCAAATTCGGATTCCACAAGATCAATTGTGCCGCCATGGGCGGCGATTTGCTCGAACGCGACCTGATGGGATACGAGCCCGGAGCCTTTGCCGGAGCCACCCGCAGCCGGGCCGGGAAGCTGGAACTGGCGGATAAGGGCACCATCTTCCTGGATGATTTCGCCGAGACTCCGCTAAATCTGCAGGCCAAGCTGCTGCATATCCTGCAGGAACGCGAATTCTTCCGGATGGGCGCAGAGAGTGCTGCCATCTGTGATGTCCGCATCATGGCGGCGACCAGCGCCAACATCGAACAAGCCTTGGCTGGAAAACAACTGCGCGAAGATCTTTATTACCGGCTGAGCGCCTTTACCGTGCAGGTTCCGCCCTTGCGCCAGCGCGCCGGCGAAATTCCCCAGCTGCTGGCCCATTTCATCAAGCAGCTGGCGACCCGTTACAACCTGCCCATGCGTTCCTTCTCGAGGCCACTGGTGGACGCCTGCCAGGCCTATCCCTGGCCAGGCAACTTTCGCGAGCTGGAAGGGTTTCTTCAACGTTACCTGATCATGGGGGACGAGCAACTGCTGTTGAGTGAACTGCTGAAAAGCACCGAGAATCCTTTCCCGGCAATTGAGCCGAGGCCGGCGGGAGAGATCTCGGACCCGGAAGAACATCTTTCCGGTCTGCGCTCTCTGGTGCAAAACGTTAAAGGGGAAGCGGAAAAGAATGCTATCACCGCTGCCCTCGAAGAAACCCACTGGAACCGAAAAGCCGCGGCCCGGCTATTGAAAGTGAGCTATCGCACTTTGCTTTACAAGATTCAGCAATACCATATGAGTCCGCCGGCAGCCTACGCATCTCCATTTTCCGCTCAGCCTGTGCATCGCCCCAAAGCCTTGAGAGGTTATGCCGCGAGCGAAGTTACGGAGCCGAGACAATGAGGAGCCAGCGCACCAAGTTGGCCGCCGCCTTTCTGGGATTGCTGATGACGCTTTCGGCCGATGCGCAGCAGGCAGCCTCGCCCGCCAGCGGCAATCAGGCGCCGCCCGCTGCACAGCCTCAAGCTCCGCCGGCGCAAAAGGCGGATGACCAGTACATCATTGGCCCGGCCGACGTGCTGGCCATCAACGTGTGGAAAGAGACCGAGATTTCGCGTTCGGTACCAGTGCGCTCCGATGGCCGTATCTCACTGCCACTGATTGGGGACGTGCAGGCGTCGGGACGCACTCCGCGGCAACTGCAGGACGATATCTCGAAAAAGTTGGCCAGCTTCATCTCCGAACCCGACGTCACCGTGATTGTGCAGGAGACGCACAGCCAAAAAATCAATGTCCTCGGACAAGTGGGACATCCGGGGACATTCCTACTTACCGATTCTACGACGGTGCTCGATGCTATTGCACTGGCGGGCGGTTTCAAGGATTTCGCCAAGCAGAAGCAAATTTACGTTCTGCGGCAGAACAGCGACGGCACCCAGGCGCGATTGCCCTTTAACTACAAAGATGTCGTCAAGGGCAAAAACGTGGAACAGAACGTAAAGCTGCAAGCCCGCGATACGGTGGTGGTGCCGTGAACTGTCGCTTGCTAACCAGCGCTATGCTGGCATTGCTGTTCTGCGGGACTGTAACCACCCTGCCCGCACAGAATCCACCGCCGCCGCGCGGGGATCAGGATCCCGCCGCGTCCCAGTCGGTCGATCAAAGTCCGGTCAAGATAAGAGGGGCTGAGGCCGCAGAAATGGATGATCGTGCGCCTGTCCCGGCGCTAATCAACGGAGAAGTGAGGTCGCTTTCGTTCAGCTCGGAACTAGACCGCACCAATTACTTGAATGGCGGAGTTACATTGCAAGGCACGTACGATGACAATGTGTTGTCGCTTCCCAGCAATCCTGTGGGCGGCTACACGGCAGCCATTCTGCCTTATATCGCAATCGATCAATCGCGCTCCCGCTTGCATTGGAACCTGAACTACGCGGCGGGTTTCGTGGCCAACCAGCGTCTGGCTGACCAAAATCAGCAATCGCACAATGCCGGTGCGGAACTGGAATATCGGGTTAGCCCGCACGTGGATTTGCGGCTGAGCGATCACTTCCTGTACACCACCAATTTTTTTGATTTGCTGCAACAAAATGTCGGAAATCCCGGTTCGGGGGCATTGCAGCAGCCCAACCAGTCGGTGATTACGCCGCTCGCCAAACGCATCAGCAACCTGGGCACGGCAGAGATGAATTACCAGTTCAGTCCCAACGACATGATCGGAGGAAGCGGAACCTTCTACGATTCGCGGTTTCGTGACGTGCCGCCCGGCACTACGAATCTACTGGACACCGACACCCAACAGGCGACCGGTTTCTACACTCACCGCCTGGCTCGCTCCTACTGGATTGGCGGAGCGTACGAATTTCAGCAGTTGAACTTTAGTCCCGGCGTGGACCAGGCTACGACCAGCAGTTTCCTACTGTTCAACACCATCTACTTGCGGCCGCGGATGAGTATCTCTCTGTTCTATGGGCCGCAGCATTGGCAGTACGATTCGGAGGTAATCAGTCAGGTGGTCGCAGTACCAGTGGTGCTCGTGGTCTCCAGCCCGGTCTCCGAGCGGCGCTGGACCTACGCTGCGGGTGCGAGTTTCAACTGGCAGGGCGAGCACACCAGCGTGCAGATGAGCGCTTCGCGGCGCATAACCGATGGCGGAGGCATTCTCGGTCCCGTGGAACTGGTGAGCGCCCAGGCGGCCTTGCGGCAAAGATTAACCCGGTCGCTGACCCTTGCTTTTGGCGGAATCGCCGGCGATAACCGGCTGTTGGCAAACTTCAACGGGGTCGCCGACCGCTTGCGTTCGGCCAGTGGCAGCGCGGCGATCGAACAGCTGCTAGGTCAGAACTTTGTGGTAAGCTTAGGGTACGGACGGGACTACCAGCGCGAGTCCGGCGGCACTCCTCCCCCTACAGACGTGAATCATAATCGCGGATGGATTTCTTTCTCCTACAATTTTACTAAGGCGATCGGGCGGTAGCGATGGTTGAAGATTTCTCCGAAGAGCAGGCGCCGCAGCAACTGGATTGGGCGCGTTATTTAGGCTTGCTGAGCCGCCGCCGCTGGTACCTGATACTGCCGTTTTTCCTGGGCTGGTTTGCGGTCTGGAGCATCAGCTGGTTTCTGCCCTCGATCTACCGCTCCGGAACCTTGATCCTGGTTGAGCAGCCAACCGTCTCGCAACAATACGTAGTCTCAAACGTTGCCAGCGATCTGCAGTCACGACTCGACAGTTTGACGCAACAGGTGCTCAGCCGCACCCGGCTGTTGCGTATCATCGAAAAACTGAACCTGTTTCCCAAGGAACGGCACAAGCTGAACCTCGACGAAATGGTAGAGCTGATGCGCAAGAACATCCAGATCGAGCTGGTGCGCTCGCCGGAACATGATCAGCTGACCGCCTTCAACATCTATTTTTCTGCCGACAATCCTTACGTCGCGCAACAGGTGACCACCGAGCTGACCAACATTCTGATCAGCGAGAACCTGGAAGTCAGGCAACAACAGTCGGAAGATACCACCAGCTTTCTCCAGAGTCAGTTAGACGAAGCGCGCAGGACCCTGGCGGCGCAGGAGGCTCGGGTGCGCGCCTTTAAAGATCAGCACTTGGGTGAGTTGCCAGGACAGTTGCAGAGCAACTTGCAGATCCTCAGCGGAATGCAGACGGAGTTGCAGGGCGAACAGGATTCCCTCGGCCGGGCCAAGCAGCAGAACGCGTATCTGGAATCCTTGATCGGGCAATACCGCTCGATGGCGCACAACCCTAAAGTGGTGGCAGCTTCGCCCGCGGCTGTAAGCGGGGGCTTGCCGGCGGTCGACCAGGAATTGAGCCGTCTCAAAGCACAGCTTGCAGACTTGAGTTCGCGCTATACCGACCGCCATCCCGATGTGCGCAAGGTGAAAGATCAGATTGCCAAGACCGAGCGGATGAAAGCCCAGCTCGAGGCCGAACTGGCGAAGAAGAGCGCCGATTTGCCCGCCGACAAGAACCCTGACGGCGGTAAAGACGTGGCTTCTATGGAAGTGGAAAGCCAGCTGAAGGCCAACGAAATTGAGATGGCTAACCGGCAGCGCGCCATCAGCGAATTGCAAGGCCGCATCGCGGACTACCAATCGCGATTGAACCGTACTCCGGTCCGGGAACAGGAATTGGCGGATATAACGCGGGACTACGATCAATCGCGGACTTACTACGAGTCGCTGCTGGCGAAACGCAATCAATCGGAGCTGGCCACCAATCTGGAAAAGCGGCAGCAGAGCGAGCATTTTCGTATCATTGATCCACCCAGCTTGCCTATCAAGCCGTACTCTCCTAACCGCTTCAAGTTGAATATGATCGGCTTGGCCTTAGGTCTGGCATTGGGAGTAGCCGGCATAGTCGGTTCAGAATTTCTCGACGACCGGATTTACGACGATAAAGAATTCAAGAAGATGATTCCGGTGGAGTTGATGGTGGAAGTTCCTCCGGTGATTTCGCCGGAAGAAGAAGCCCATAGCCGGCGCCAGTCGCGGCTGGGATGGCTGGCGACCGCGGCCATGGTCGTAGCCGTAATTGCAGGAGTGGCGGTGAGTTTTATCCGCAGCTAGGTACGCATGTATAAAAGTTTTTTCAATCTAAAACGCAACCCGTTCGAGATCACCCCCGACCCGTCGTTCCTGTTTCCTACCCGGAGGCATAACGAGGCGCTGGCGGCGCTTTACTACGGAGTCCGGCGACACAAAGGTTTTGTGGTGATGACCGGTGAGGTAGGGACCGGCAAGACGCTGCTGGTTCGTTGCCTTCTGCAATTGTTGAACCGCAAGGACGTCGCCTATGCCTACGTGTTTAACAGCCGCCTGTCCCCGGTTGAATTCCTGCAATACATCGCTGGAGATCTGGGCCTCAACGTTGCCGGCAAGAACAAGAGCGAGTTGCTGCTCGAGTTGAGCAACTACTTGATCACCCGTTATCAGCAGAAGCTGACTACAGTGCTGGTAGTCGACGAGGCACATCACCTCGAAGTCGACGTTCTGGAAGAAATCCGCTTGCTGACCAATCTGGAAACGGCGGAACGCAAGCTGCTGCAAATCCTGCTGGTTGGCCAGCCCGAGCTCGATCTGAAGCTTGACTCGGTGGAATTGCGCCAGCTAAAGCAGCGAATTGCGCTGCGTTCGCAGTTGGAACCGCTTAGCCTCGAAGAGACCACGGGATACATTCAACGCCGGCTGCAACTGGCTGGGGCCAGCGCTCAGAGCAGCACCCTGTTTCCACCGGACACCATGGCGCGGGTGTTCCGTCATTCCAGTGGAATCCCGCGCTTGATCAATACCGTCTGCGAAAACGCCCTGATCACTGCTTTTGCGCGACAGTCGCAGGTGGTGACACCCGATATCATCGATGAAGTAGCTTCTGACTTCCGCTTAAGCATCACTCATACCCCCAAGGCGATCGAGGAGAATAACAGCGAAGTGTGGCAAGCGGTGAAGACGCTGCTGCAACTTCATGATCAGCTGCAAGGCACACGCCGCGAGGAAGACGTTTCGCTGGCGGTGAACCAGAGGAGACAGCGGGTATGAGCCGGATTTTTGAAGCTCTGCAGAAGTCGGAAGCCAAGCGCGCCAGCGGGGCTTTTGTAAGCTCTCCGCTGGCCGAGGAGATTCTGGACACGACCGAGCAGGAAACCATGGCTTTAGCCCCACGGCAGGGCGGATTCATCAGTTTGCCGTTGTCGATTCCCCGCGGCAGTCATCTGGTCGCCATCACCCAGAAGGAAAGTCTGGCGGCGGAAAAATTCCGCTACCTGGGCGTGAAACTCCGCCAGTTGCAGCAGGGACGGAATATCAAGAAAATTTTGATTGGAAGTACGCTGCCGGAGGAAGGCAAGAGCATGGTCTCCGCCAATCTGGCGGCTACGCTTGCCCGGCGGCAGCAGCAAAAAGTTCTGCTGATCGAAGGCGATCTCCGCAGGCCGGTCCTGGCGCAACGGCTGGGACATATTGGCCTGGACGGTCTGGCGGAGTGGCTTATCGAGGGCCAGTCTCCGTTACCGAATATTTATCAAGTGGAGGATGCCGGGTTCTGCCTGATTCCCGCCGGAAGCCCTCCGGAAAATCCGCTGGAACTCATGCAGCCTGACCGCTTGCAGGGGCTGCTCTCCCGGTTAAGTCCGCTGTTTGACTGGATCATCATCGATGCTCCGCCGCTGCTTCCACTGGCTGATGCTACGGTATGGTCGAAGCTTTCGGACGGTGTGCTGCTGGTGGTGCGCGAAGGCAAAAGCGAGAAAAAATATTTGCAGCGCGGTCTGTCGGCGGTCGATCCCAAGAGCCTAATCGGTGTCGTGATCAATAGCTGCAGCAACACCGACCACAAAAACTACTATTCCCGCTATGCCGTCACCGCCGGACCTGCAGTCTGACTAGACGATTGGTCTCCAAACTCCCCTAACAAAATTGAATGATAGCGCCACCCGGTACGTTCCGACCAAGCACGTGTAAGTGAGGAGAGCCGTGAAGCAAAAACCAGCGGGATCGCGAGCGAGCAGTCCGATGACGCCACGCAAAATCGGCGGCAAAGATGGAATCCTGCCGGAACAGCAGTTCCAGCAAATGGTCCGCCTGGAGCGCAAACGGGCGCAACGCTCGGGGAAGCCGTTCCTGATGGTGCATCTGGATATGACCCGGTATCTGGCGCAATCGCCGGATGAAAAGGCGCGGCGCAAAATGCTGGCGGCATTGACCTCGGCCACGCGTGACACCGACATTCTGGGCTGGTCAAAAAGTGAGAAGGTGATTGGAGTGATGTTCATCGAGTTGGGATCCGAACTCGACAACTCGCTGATGGCGACCATGCTGGTGCGAGTCAGCGATGTTTTGCGCAATGTTCTGGCGCTCGAGCAATTCCGTCGGGTGGACATTTCGTTTCAGCGCTTTCCCGAGGCGCCGGACGAGCTTTCTTTACCCCAACTGATACCGCAGCTCTTTGCGTTGACCGGAGTGGACTAGGTCCGCAGCGGTCATGGTGTCACTTTGGCACACATTAATTTTTATTCACAGGGCTAGCGCTTGCGACCGTCCCGCCCTTGTCATATCTTGACTTAATCCTCCCCGGAAAGTTCTGGTAGCCGCCTCCATGAGAGGCAGCATCTGGTTTGTTTCGACAAGCCCTCCCCTGTTGATTGGAGGATCATGTCACCTCTGGCCGAAGATCCATTTAGTTCTGATAAACGTGCGTTTGGCGGCGTTCTCGAGCAGGATCGCGAGGACCGCAGAAATTCAACTCAAGGCATCCACCTATCGGTGGGCGCTCCCGCTTTGTCCTGGGACCGCAGCGTTCTTGACGAAGAGAGCTTCCACCGGGCGATTTCCCTGGAGCGCAGGCGCACGGAGCGCTCACGTAAGCCTTTTCTGCTGATGCTGGTGGATATCAGCGAGTCGCTGGTTCACGACAACGAGCAGGAGATCTCGGACGAGGTTCTGGGATTGCTTTCGCTGGCCACGCGCGAAACCGACGTTATTGGGTGGTATGAATCCAGCGTGGTCGGTGTCATGTTTACCGAGATCACGCTGGAAGACCGTGGAACCATCCTGCAAGTGATGATGGATCGGGTCTGCGATGGCCTGCACGATAACCTCAAGCCGGAGCAATTCGCCCAGATGCGCTTTACCGTCCACCTGTTTCCCGATGAGTGGAAGCAAGAATTGCCGCATTCTCCGTGCGACCCAAAGCTCTATCCTGATCTCGCGCGGCGGGAAGAAACTAAGAGAATTTATACGGTTATTAAACGGGCCATGGATGTAGTGGGAGCAGGCCTGGCACTGTTGCTGCTCTCGCCGGTATTTGCCTTGTTGGCTGCCGCCATCAAGCTAACCTCCAAGGGTCCGGTATTTTTCCGGCAACAAAGGGTGGGCCAGCATGGGAGGCCATTTCAGCTGTTGAAGCTGCGTTCCATGTATACCGGCAACGACCCCAAGATTCACCAGGAATATGTGAAAAAGCTGATTGCGGCCGGATCGCAGGACAAGAAGCAGGGCCGCAGCGGCGTCTATAAGCTCACCAATGACCCTCGCATTACCCGGGTGGGCAATCTTATCCGCAAGACCAGCCTGGACGAAATTCCGCAGTTCATCAATGTGCTCAAAGGAGAGATGTCGCTGGTAGGGCCCCGTCCTCCGATTGCGTACGAGATCGAAGCCTACGATCTGTGGCACCGGCGGCGGGTACTCGAAGCCAAGCCCGGTATCACCGGACTGTGGCAGGTTAACGGACGGAGCCGTGTGACATTCGACGAAATGGTCCGGCTCGATTTGCAATATGCCAGCACTTGGACGCCCTGGATGGACGTCATGATCCTGCTGCGGACCCCGGCCGCAGTGGTGAGCGGTGACGGCGCTCTCTAACGAACAACCGGTAAAACTTCTCCCCGCATTGCCGTGGTTCCCCCTTTGCAAGTCTGACCCGTTGTCTATTCCCCTGTGAACCAAATCTAACGAGGGAGCGCCTGCCTAACTCATGATCAAGTTTGGGGTGATCGGCTATGGCTATTGGGGACCGAACGTAGTCCGCAACCTGCATAACCTGGAAGGTTCCGAAGTGGTGATGGTGTGCGACAAGAGTTCAAACTCACGCAACCGGGTGCAGAAGACGTATCCAGCGATTAAGGTGTGCGGCGAAACTTCGGAGTTATTTTCGTCTACTGAAATTGATGCGGTCGCCATCGTGACCCCGGTCTGGACCCACTACGAGCTGACCAAAGCAGCCCTCGAAAACGGCAAGCACGTTTTCGTGGAGAAGCCGTTCACCAGTACCAGTGCCCAGGGTGAGGAACTGATTGAACTGGCGGCGCGCAAGAATCTGAAGATTATGGTCGACCACACCTTCCTGTTTACCGGGGCGGTGCGCAAGATCCGGCAGTTGCTGGCCGAGGGAGCGTTGGGCCAGCTCTATTACTACGACTCCACCCGGGTTAATCTTGGTCTGTTTCAGCACGACATCAATGTCATCTGGGACCTGGCGCCGCACGATCTTTCCATCATCGATCACCTGATCTCCGAGACTCCTGAAGCGATCGTCGCCACCGGCCAAAGCCACCTCAACAATTTTGAAGACATCGCGTTCCTGACTTTGTACTTTCCCAACAAGGTGATCGCCCACCTCAACGTGAACTGGATCTCTCCGGTGAAGGTGCGCAGCACCTTGATTGGCGGGGAGAAAAAGATGTTGCTCTGGAACGATCTGGAAGCCGACGAAAAAATTAAGGTCTACGACAAGGGCGTCGACATTACCACGCGGCAAGGACTCTACAACCTGCTGGTCAACTATCGCTCCGGCGATATGTGGTCGCCCCAGCTGGAACAGATCGAAGCTTTACAACACGAGTTGGGATATTTCCTTGAGTGCATCAACGACGACAAATCGCCGCATAACGACGGCGCAGCCGGACTTCGCATTGTGAAAATGCTGGAGGCGGCAACCGAGTCGTTAAATAAACGAGGAGCGCTGGTTTACCTGGGATCATGACACAGACAGCTCAAGCGGAACCGAGTTACCTATCGATCGCGCCGGATGTGAAGCTGGGCGAAGGGGTCAAGCTTTCGAAGTTTATCAACCTTTATGGCTGCGAGATCGGCGCTCATACCAAGATTGGCGCGTTTGTTGAGGTCCAGAAGCGGGCCACGGTGGGCAAGAACTGCAAGATTTCCAGCCACACCTTCATCTGTGAAGGAGTGAGCATCGCGGACAACGTGTTCGTAGGACACGGTGTGACTTTTATCAACGATAGCTATCCGCGGGCCACTAACCCCGACGGCAGCTTACAGACCGAAGCCGATTGGAGGGTAGAAACCACCCGGGTGGAAAAAGGCGCCTCGATTGGTTCGGGTGCAACCATCCTCTCCGGAATTGTGATAGGAGAGAACGCCCTGGTCGGTGCGGGCAGCGTGGTTACACGCGATGTGCCCCCGAGCGCGGTAGTGGCGGGAAACCCGGCGAAAGTTTTGCGGTACGTGGATATCAAGGGGAGCAAATAATGAAGCAGCACGACACTATTCCGTTTTTGGACCTGGTAACGCCTCATGTGGAGCTGGAAGCAGAACTGGTTGCCGGCTTCACCGCCTGCCTGCGCAGCGCCCACTTCATTGGCGGGACGGTACTTGAGCAGTTCGAACAGAATTTTGCCCGCTTCTGCGACGCCAGCTTTTGCGTGGGTGTCTCGAACGGCACCGATGCTCTGCGGTTCGCCTTAATGGGCGCCGGCGTTGTCGCGGGTGACATGGTTGTAACCGTGGCGAACACTTTTATCGCCACCTCCGAAGCCATCACCCAATCGGGCGCAGTACCGGCGTTCGTAGACGTAGATGAGCGCACCTACAACATGGATCCAGCGTGTCTGCGCGAATTCATCGAAGACAGGTGCGACTTCGATTTGCTATCTGGAAGATTGATTCACATCCCGTCTGGCCGGCGCGTAACCGCGATTGTGCCAGTCCATCTCTACGGCCAGATGGCAGACATGGACACCATTCTCGAGGTGGCGGCGAAATACGGGCTTCTAGTGATCGAAGACAGCTGCCAGGGACACGGTGCCAGCTATTATTCCGAGCGCGATAAGAAGTGGCACAAGGCGGGATCGATGGGAGCCGCGGCGGCCTTCAGCTTTTACCCCGGAAAAAATCTGGGTGCCTGCGGCGAAGCGGGAGCGGTGACCACCAACGACGAATCCATCGCGCGCAAGATCCGCATGTTGCGCGAGCACGGACAGAGCCGCAAGTATCACCACGAGATCGAAGGCTACAACGGCCGTCTCGACACCATTCAGGCCGGAATTCTCGACACCAAGTTGAAGCATCTGGCCGAGTGGAACGACAAGCGGCGCAAGCTGGCAAGCAACTATTCACGCTTGCTCGACGGTGCCCCCGAGATGGTGCTGCCTTACGAACCGGAGTGGTCAAAAGCGGTCTATCACCTCTACGTAGTCCGAGTTGCGGGACGCGAAGCTTTGCAGGCAGAGCTGGCCGCCAGCGGAATTGGCACCGGCATTCACTATCCGATTCCGCTGCACTTGCAGAAAGCCTATCGCCGCCTGGGTTATTCGCTGGGGGATTTCCCGGTCAGCGAGCGCGTCGCGCCGGAAATTCTGTCTTTGCCTATGTTCCCGCAATTAACTTTCGAACAACAGCAGCAGGTGGCGGACAAGCTGCTTCAATCTTTAGATCAGGCGTCGAAGGTTAGCCTACGCATCCCGGTGCCGACCCGCTAGGGTAAGCATTCACAATTATTTGCTGAAACCGATTAAAAATTATCTATGAAAGTCTTAGCTATTGTTGGGGCGCGGCCGAATTTTATGAAGGTCGCTCCCATTCTCAAAGCGATCGAGGTTCATAACCGGTCCTCCGAAAATCCGTCCATCGAAGCTGTGCTGGTGCATACCGGCCAGCACTACAACGCGATCATGTCGGACGCATTTTTCTCCGACCTCGATATGCCGCAGCCGGATGTGTTTCTAGGTGCGGGTTCGGGCACGCATGCCGCGCAGACGGCGGAAATCATGCGCCGCTTTGAAGCCGTACTCCTGGAGCAGAAACCGGACATCGTGATGGTCGTAGGCGATGTCAACTCGACCATTGCCTGTGCCCTGGTGACATCGAAGATCGGTTCCATCGGCGGTAAGCGGCAGCCCCGTATCGCGCACGTTGAAGCCGGTTTGCGCTCTTTTGATCGCTCCATGCCCGAGGAGGTGAATCGGGTCCTCACCGATCATCTTTCTGATTTCCTGTTTGTCACCGAAGACAGCGGGCTGCGCAACCTCAAGGCGGAAGGAATTCCCGAAGAGCGCGTGTTCATGGTGGGAAACACCATGATCGACTCGTTGCGGGCCTTTCAACACCAAGCCGACCAATCGACCGTGTTGCTACGGCTTGGATTGCAACGCGGCACAGAGGAGGCCAAATCGACGTCCCCCTATGCGCTCCTGACCCTACACCGCCCGGCTAACGTGGACCTGGCCGACAATTTCCTCGAAATATTGGAGGGCCTGCAAGCCTTGGTGCAATCGCATCCCATTATTTTTCCCGCCCACCCCCGCACCCGAAAACAGATCGAGCATTTCGGATTTGCGAAGTATTTTCAGTTTCTGGACAAAGTCCAAGGAGACGTTCGACCCGGCACCATTGCCCTAACCGACCCGCAGGGCTATCTGGACTTCCTCTGCCTAATGAAACACGCTTACCTGGTAGTCACCGACTCGGGCGGAATCCAGGAAGAGACAACCTGTCTCGGCGTCCCCTGTGTTACCGTCCGCGAAAACACGGAACGTCCGGTGACCATTGAGCAGGGAACAAATGTTCTGGCCGGCGTAGCCCGCGAGGGCATCCGGTCGGCAATCGCTCAACAGCTTGGGCGCTCGGCTAAACACGTGGTGCCGCCATTGTGGGACGGCCGCGCTTCCTATCGCATCGTGGAAGTGCTCGCCGCCCAGGCAAAAAACGACGAACCCAGGGCGATGGCGTCGGTTCTTAACTAGGTTTTCTCCCATGATTGAAAATTTACAACCACTTGCCAGTCAACGTAGTGCCTACCCTCCGGCAGCCGCCCCAGCCGCGGCCGACGCGGCCATGGGTGCCTTTCCCGAAGCCGCGCTGCAGGTCTTTAAGAAGGTGCCGGGCAAAAAGATATGGATCGATCTGGAGAACTCTCCGCACGTTCCTTTCTTCAAGCCCATCATCGAGGAGCTGGAGAAACGCGGCCACTCCGTGGTTCTGACCGCCCGCGACTGCTTCCAAGTTTGCGAACTGGCAGACTTGTTTCATATGAAGTACAAGCGCATCGGCCATCATTACGGCAAACACACTCTGGCCAAGCTCACAGGGCTCATAGTGCGGGTTTTGCAAATGGCACCCACCGTGTTACGGGAGAAGCCAGATCTTGCGATCTCGCATGGCTCGCGTTCGTTATTCCTGCTTTCCTCCTTATTGAGAATTCCTACGCTGACCATTTTCGACTACGAGCACACCGCTTGGATCAGCGGCTTCAAACCCAGCTGGGCAATGGCCCCGGAAATCGTTCCCCAGGAATCGATCAGTTCGCGGGGTCATGGAGTGGAAAGGCTGTTGCGGTATCCCGGCATTAAAGAGGACGTCTACGCTCCGTCCTTTAGACCCGATCCGAAGATTCGAGAAAAGTTGGGGGTTGGCGCGAGTGACCTCTTGGTTACGATTCGCCCCCCGGCCAACGAAGCGCATTATCACAATCCAGAAAGCGAAAAGCTGCTGGACGCGGTCTTCGATCTACTGAGCAATCAATCCCAGACCAAGGTGATTTTGGTGCCGCGAACTCCCAAACAGGGAACCGAGATTCGTCAGAGATGGCCGCAACTGTTCGAACGCGGGCAGGTGAGCATCCCTGAGCACGTAGTCGACGGCCTCGACCTGATTTGGACCTCTGACCTGGTGATCAGCGGGGGCGGAACCATGAACCGCGAGGCTGCAGCGCTGGGAGTCCCGGTTTACAGCATCTTCCGCGGAACCATTGGCGCCGTCGACCATTACCTCGCTGAGCATGGCCGCCTGGTGCTGCTGGAGAGCCCGGCGGACGTGCGCAAGAAGTTAAAGATCGAGCGGCGCATGCATAGCGCGCGGCCACAGATGGGCGTTTCAAAGACCTTGCAGTCGATCGTCGATAACATCACGCTTGTTCTGGAGTCGAAGTGACCACAGCCACCATGGAAGCAACGCAAAGACGGGGACCGGTTTCCGGGATCATAAGCCTGGCAGCAACCGGGCTGACCGGGATGTACGATCCCGCGCAGAAGCTTTTTGTTCACCTGATCCGCGAGTCAAACGGAGTATTGGTGCCGGAGGGAATCTCTCCGCGCTACAGCCTGATGACATTGCTCGGCCTGCACCGCATGGAGACCAATGGGCAGAAATCGCCAATTCCCATCGCTCCAGTTCTGGACCGGCTGGTGAGCGACACTTCGTGGATACCTGGAGTAGGCGATCTGGGGCTGTTGCTGTGGAGCGTCGCGGTTATTTCCCCGGAGCGGTTTACCCAAGTTGCCTCAAAGCTCGATGTCCATACCGCTCTGGAGCGATATAAAGATGGGCGCCGCCGCAGCACAATGGAACTGGCCTGGTTTCTTACCGGGCTATCCTACGGGGTGCGGCTGGGGCAAAAAGGGACGACCGACTTTCTGGAAGATGCTCGATCCGTCTATGAGCTATTGAAAAAGAACCAGGGACCGGGTGGCACGTTTGGCCATCTGGCCGCCGCGGGATCAATAGCCGGAGCACTGCGTGGCAGGATTGGCAGTTTCGCCGACCAGGTTTATCCCATCTACGCCTTCTCGCAGTTTTCCAAAGTGGAAGGCAATCGGGAACCGCTCGAGCTAGCTCTGGGTTGCGCTCAGGTCATTTGCGAGCTGCAAGGCCCAAATGGGGAATGGTGGTGGCACTACAATTCCGCGAATGGAGCGGTGGTCGAGACCTACCCGGTTTATTCCGTCCACCAGGATGGCATGGCTCCCATGGCGCTATTTGCATTAAGCGAAGCCTGCGGAAAGGATTTTAGCGCGCCGCTGAGCCGGGGACTGAAATGGATTTGCGGGGCCAACGATTTGAAGTTCGATATGCGCGACACCAAGCATAGCTTGATCTGGCGCAACTTCTACTGGCCGCGCTCGACCCGATACAAGCATCAGATCTTCGGCTCAGAGATGACGCCGAAGACCGCAGATCCCAAATTGAGAGTAAACCGCGAATGCCGGCCTTATGAACTGGGCTGGGCGCTTTATGCTTTGGCGGGTCGCGAGCACCTTCTGAAGTAAAAATCTGAAGGGCATGTCTGGGTCCAGCTGCTCCCGGCCGGGCAGCAACCCCTGTCTATAGGGAATGAACCTTCGTGTGTATAGGCACTTAGCTGCCCATGCTAGGCTAACTTCTATCCAGCGGAGAACAGCCTCAAAATGCGACGTTTCCATGGTTACTCCCTCATCGCAGCACTATTAGCCGTATGCTCGCCGGCGTTTGCAGCAGTTCGAGAAGTGGGCAGCGGTCAACCGTATACAACGATTCAGGCCTGTATCAACGCGGCGGTTGGCGGAGATGTTTGCAACGTGCATGCCGGCACCTATAACGAGCAGCTTAGGCTTACCACCAGCGGCTCGTCCGGTGGCGTAATCACACTATCGAACAATGGCAGCGACGTGGTGACGGTACAGTCGCCCTCCTCACCAGTGCTCGATATCAGTGGCAAAAGCTACTGGACAATCGACGGCATCAATTTCACCTACAACGGGTCCGGCTCTGACCCGGCGGTCATTAACAGCACTAATGGTGCTGGAAACGTAAATTACGTGACCGTAAACAATTCGACCATCACTGTGGCAGGCGGGAACGGCGAAGGCTTTGGAATGTCGATTTACACCTCCGACCACCTGACGGTCTCAAATTGCACAATCCACATCTCGGCATCGACTGGTTCGCATGACGGTGCGGATTTCATGTATGCCTCGAACCTGAACTTTAGCGGGAACACGGTTTACGGAAATGCCAGCGAATCGAGCGGAAAGTTAGAAGACGGATTGGTAGTATCTGGAACCAACCTAAACATCGAGAACAACACGATGCACGATGGTTGGTCCTACGACAACCACCCCGACGGAATCGTGATTCAGGGCGACGGCGACCGCAACGGTAACCATACGGCGAACGTAACGGTGCGTCGCAACACTCTTTATAACTTTACCCAGTTGGTGTACTTCGATGCCATCCACAATCCGCTTGAAGGCAACAACCTGATCTACGATAACGTGCTGTACGAGAACTCAAATTTCCGTTATGGCGGCGCTTCCAACAAGGTCAATGGTATTGTGCTCGACGGTGAATCGCTGAGCGGTTCGGCGGGCTATCCGGTGTCGGTGCGGGTTTACAACAACACCATCGACGCCCACCAGCTGCATCTCTATGTTCTGCGTCTAGGCTCGGGATCGAATATCGATATCGAAAACAATATCTTCGTCAATCCGCCTTATACGGCATTGATGGTCTCCAGCACCTCCGGGGTAACGCTGAACAACAATTACTATTCGCAGGGCGACAACAACCCGATTCGCTGGGGGAGTAATGCTCTGACCCTGGTCCTGCTGAAGGCTCTGGGGCTGGAAGGCAATGCGCGCACTGGAAACGCGAACCTGAATGCCGACTACACGCCAAAAGCTACCTCCGATTCCAACGACCACGGCGTGAGCTTGGCGCCATTTTTCACCGTGGACAAGATCGATGTTTCTCGTCCAAAAGGTGGGGCATGGGATATGGGGGCTTATGAGTATGCGTCAGGCGTTGCCACCGCTCCGCAGCCACCAACTAACTTACAGGTGCAGGTACACTAAGGATGAGGGCAACGCGAATCGCTGCACCCAGCGGCGATTCGCCTCATCCTAAGTTTCTTCTAACTTCTTATCTTAGATCTGTAGTTATCCTCCAGTAACAGCTCGATGCATTCCAATTCTGCCGTACAAGAAGCACCAGCCGCTCAGCCGGTCGCCACCCACAAAGTGGCGGTTGCCATGGGTACAAGCACCCTCTATGGAGTGCTGGCTAGCGTAGCGCAGGCGGGGACCCGGGTTTTTACGGTTCCAATCGTAATTGCCCACCTGGGGCTCGATGGCTATGGAATCTGGTCGATCATCATGACGACCGGCGCTTACATGCGCTTCGGGACGGCGGGGTTAAAGTCGGCATTTCAGAAATATGTGGCGGAAGCGCTGGGTAACGGTAATTTTCGGCGGGTCAACCAGCTGATCTCGACCGGTAGCGCGGCAATGTTGTGCGCCTCGGTGCTCGGACTCCTTCCCATCGCGATTTTCGCCCGAGCCCTGGCATGGCACTCGGGAGTGCCGCCGCGCTTTATTGATTCGACGGCAGGATCGTTTACCCTGCTGGCCCTGCTGATGATCATCTCCAATTTCGCCGCAGTCTATGAGGCAATTGTCGCGGGGGCGAATCACATCGATCTGGTCAAGAAGTTCAACATAGTGCAGGCGGTCGCGGAAGCCATAGCTATCATCGTCTGCCTGCGCCTCGGTTACGGCCTGCTGGCGATGACGGCCGTGATGGCCGCCTCGGAAGTGGGTCTGATTGTCTGCTGTTACGTTGCCTCCCACCGGCTTTTACCGCAAGTGCGACTGGGATTTGAATTCATAACCCGCAGTGTGGTCGGAGAACTGGCGCGATTTGCCGGCAGCTATCAGGTTTTGAACGTCTTGGAGATTCTGTACAACGCTATCCTGCCTTTGTTCATTTTGAAGCTGTACGGCGCTGCCGCCGCCGGTGTCTTTGCTTTGTGCATCCGGCTGGCTTCCACCGCAGTAATGTTCCAGGAGTCTTCGCTGTTACCGCTCCTTTCCAGCGGAGCCATGGTCTACGCGCTGGGAACAGTCAGTGAAATGCGTTTGCTGGTCAACAAGGCCTTTAAGTGGACGCTGGTGATGAGCATTCCTCCACTGGCATTTGTATCCATTTTCGGCACCACTATCATCCTGGCATGGACCGGAACAGCGGACGCTGCCTTCACCCTCAGCCTGCTGCTGGTTTGTGCGGCGGCATTGTTCCGCTCGGTCAGTCGGGCGGGATTCATTCTGTACCGCGTCACCGGCGGCAACATCAATGACATCATCCGGCAGTTGATCTGCATTGCGCCGATTTTGCTGGTGGCGCTTTTTGGTCACCAAGTCGGGTATTTTGGGATGTTGGCGGCGACAGCGGCGGGTGAGTTGCTAGGCATGGTCTACATGGTTGGAGCCTTGCGCCGCGTGTTGCACGGTTTCGACCTCAAAGGCTTGCTGCCGGATGCCCTAAAGCTGGTTATCGGCGTGGGTGCAATTCTAGCGGTGGGCACTTTGGCCGCCGCCATATCGGGGTATTGGAACATCCCGACCCGGCAAGACGCTGGCTTGCGTTTATTGTTGGCAATCGTCGGAAGCGCGTTGATGCTGCGTCCTGCGCTGGCGCTCACTAAGTTCCTCTCTGCCGGCGAACAGCGGGCCATTGTCGATGTGCTATTGCGGCGGGGGCGGAAGCCGATGGTCGCTCAGGCGCAAGCGTAACCACAATCAGAACTCGAATTCACAGAAATCGACGACCAAAACTATGCAAATCATGAACAAGCTTCGTGGCAAAGTGCGCGAATACGATATGCGGTGGCACAACTTCCTGCTCGATATCGGCAGGAAAACGTCCGCGCCGGCTCCCAGCGGGTTGGAAGTCTACGACGAGATCGTCAAGCATGCGCAAAAGCGCTCGGATATCAGCGATCACCTTCCCGTTTTATTCGCAGAATCGCTTCCGGTTCAGCCCTCTCTGATTGTCGAACTGGGCGTGCGTGGCGGCGAGAGCACATTCGCCTTTGAACGGGTGGCGGCATTATGCGGATCGAAGCTAGTGAGCGTCGATATCGACGATTGCGTCAAGGCTTCCAAGTATCCCGATTGGCAATTCGTGAAGAGCGATGACATTGCCTTTGCCGGCCGCTTTGGCGAATGGTGCCGCCAACGCGGGATTACCCCTTCCATCGACATCCTCTTCATCGACACCAGTCACGAATTCGATCACACCGTCCAGGAATTAGTGCACTGGTTTCCTTTCCTGTCCGACCGAGCCAAGGTTTTCTTTCACGACACCAACATGAAGCGGGTGTTTCTGCGTAAGGACGGAAGCAAGGGCATAGGATGGGAAAATGACCGCGGGGTCATCGCCGCGATGGAGCAGTATCTGGGAACGACCTTTGATGAAGACCGCGACTTTGTCGCCTTTGCCGATGGATGGATGGTAAAGCACCATGCGAACTGCAGCGGCCTTACAATCCTTGAACGCTGGCAGCGCGCGACTTCGAAACCCAGCCGGGGAGGGGCGGCAACCCACTCCCAGGCGCGATAACTTTCGGCTGACACAACAAGGGCAATCGGTTTTGGGACAATGCAGATAGGTCAACAGCACTATTTCGGGGCGGCGGGACAGACCGAGATCCATCCCGCAGCGCTCGTCATTTTGCTCGTCGCCGGCATCATGCTTCTTGTTTTGCCGCGGAAGTATGTCTTTATTCCGCTGCTGGTTGCAGCCGTTTTCATTCCGTTTGATCAGCAGGTGATGCTGGGCAGCATTCACCTCACGCTTACCCGGATCCTGATCTTTATGGCGTGGATACGGGTTCTAACCATGCGCTTCATGGGCGGCGGCCCAAGGATGCCGCGCTGGACCGCGCTGGACACGCTGTTTGCCACCTATTACGCCATAGGTACGGTCACGTTTTATTTTCTGTGGGGCGATGTGGGCGCAATCGTGAATCGTGTCGGAATGCTTTACAACGCGATCGGCATCTATTTCTTCATGCGCTACGTGGTGCGCGACAGCCGCGATATTGACCGTGCCACTAAGACCTTTGCCTGGATCATGCTGATCCTCGCGGGCTTCACGCTCAACGAGCAATTTACCGGCAGGAATATTTTCTCCATGTTCGGTGGGGTGCCGGAGCATACCGAAGTCCGCGATGGCAGGACGCGTTCGCAGGGGCCATTTGCCCACACTTTGACCGCCGGCACTATGGGCGCAACCGCGGTCCCGTTGTTGATTGGGCTTTGGTGGCAGGGCAAGAAGAACTGGAAGACCGCGCTGATGGGCGCAGCCGCGGCGACCATTGTCGCCTTCAGCAGTATGTCCAGCACGCCGTTTATCGTGGTGGCGGTAGGCATTTTTGCGCTTTGCATGTGGTCTCTCCGCAGATATCTGAAGTGGTTCCGCTGGGCCACGGTGGCTCTGCTGCTTTCGATGCATCTGGTTATGAAAGCGCCAGTATGGGCGCTGATCGAGCGCATCGACCTCACCGGATCGTCATCCTCTTACCACCGATACGAGCTGGTCGACCAGTTCATCCACCGCTTCTGGGAGTGGTGCCTGCTGGGGACGACCCATACTAGCGAGTGGGGATGGGACATGTGGGACACCATCAACTCGTACGTGGCGGCGGGAACTGATGGCGGCTTGATTGGCTTTTTGTTGTTTCTGGCGATTTTGACGACCGCCTTCTGGCAACTGGGGAAGGCACGCCGACGCTGGGCCGCTTCCCCGGAACACGCCCGCCGGGTCTGGGTTTTCGGGTCCTTATTATTCGCCCATGCAGTGGCGTTTTTCGGCATTGGCTACTTTGATCAGAGCGCCGTGGTATGGCACGCGCAGCTGGCCATGATTGCCACGGTGATTGCACTCAGACCATCGACTAAAACCAAGACCCACAGCAGTTCTCCGGCCGTTGAAGATGACAACATTCTTCCGGCCTTCGACACTCCTGTGCTGGCAGGTTGACCGAACTTCCATGAACGAGAGTCTTAATCCACTGATATCGGTAGTCGTTGTAACTTGGAATGCCAAACGCTATGTCGACGAGTGCGTGCGTTCACTGGGGGCTAACACCGACCTTCCCGCCGAGTTCATCGTTGTCGACAACGCGTCGACCGATGGCACTCCGGAGTTGATCGAGCAAGTGCTTCCTAAAGTTCGGCTGATTCGAAACCAGGAAAACCTGGGCTTCGCCAAGGCAAACAACATCGGCATCGCGCAGAGCCGGGGCAAGTACCTATTTCTGGTTAACTCCGATGTGACCATCCCCAAAGGCTGCATGAGCAATCTGGTGGCCTACATGGAGGCTAATCCTGATGTCGGAATGACCGGCCCACGAATGCTAGGTACCAACGGCGAAGTGCGGCGTTCCACCATGCGCTTTCCCACTGTCTGGAACCAATTCTGCCGGGCGGCGGGACTGGACGCCATTTTCAAGCACTCCCGCTGGGCCGGCGGTTTTCTCATGGCCGACTTTCCGCACAGCCTCACCAGTGATGTCGAAGTGCTTAACGGCTGGTTCTGGGTGGTGCGGCGCGACGCCCTTCAGCAGGTCGGTTTGATGGACGAACGGTTCTTTATCTATGGCGAAGATATTGACTGGTGCTACCGCTTCTTCCAAGCAGGCTGGCGCCGGGTATTCTTCGCCGGAGCTGCGGCACTCCATTATGGAGGAGCCAGTTCAGCGGCTGCCCCGGTCCGTTTTCATATTGAAATGCAGAAAGCCAATGCCCAGTTTTGGGACAAGCATCATGGGGCTCTGGGAAGCGCCGCTTTCTACGGTATGACCATTATTCACGAAGCGATCAGAGTACTCGGACACGGTATTGCTTACCTGCTACGTCCGCGTGCCCGCGCCGAATCGGCCCACAAGGTACGTCGAAGCATGGCGCTGCTGCGCTGGCTGGCGCGGAACTCTCCCACGTTGCATGTCGCAGGTTCCGCGACTCTGGCGCGTGGCTAGCCGCCACTCCGATACAAGATCCGAAAGACCCATGAAGTTCGTACTCGCCACCGCGGCCTACAACGAAGAGAAATTCATCGAGAGGACCATGCGGTCTGTGGTTGCGCAAAGCCTGCGGCCGGTGAAGTGGGTAATCGTCAGCGACGGTTCGACCGACCGGACCGACGAGATGGTGCGGTCCTATGCCGCTCAGCATGAGTTCATCAGTCTGCACCGCATCACCGAAAAGCATGCCAGAAACTTTGGCGCCCAAGTACACGCGATTAATACCGGGTACGAGAAACTAAAAGGGCTGGACTTCGACTTCTTCGGGAATGTCGATGCGGACGTGGCCTTGCCGCCGAACTACTATGCTTCGCTGGCGCAAAAATTCGATGCTGACGCCAAGTTGGGATTGGCCGGCGGATTTATCCACGAAGACTCGGGGCAGGGATTTCGCAGCCGGTCGACCAACAATACTCAATCCGTGGCCCATGCCATTCAGTTGTTTCGCAGGCAATGCTTTGAGGAAATTGGCGGCTACATCGCATTGCCCTATGGAGGTCCGGACTGGGTCGCCGAATTGATGGCGCGTCGGTTGGAGTGGCGGGTCGAGGCCTTTCCCGATCTGCCAGTCGAGCATTACCGTCCCTCGGCCAGCGCCGGCGGGTTCATTCGCGGCTGCTATCGCCAGGGACGGATGGACCATTCTCTCGGTAGCTTGTGGCTATTCGAAATCGTAAAGTGCCTGCGCCGGATCAAGGAAAGGCCAATTCTGCTTGGCGCGACGGCGCGGTTGTTGGGATTCGGCTATTCGCATCTTATTGGTGCACCGCGTCTGATACCCCCCGAGACCGTGGAGTATCTGCGTGCCGAGCAGGGAGAACGCCTGCGAACTCTGTTCAGAATTCCTTCGGCTGCGGCGCGAGGCGGGGGATCTCAGTGACGGGTGCCGCCGC
>Ga0068871_100000461_pt1 | contig 27922 bp, 22 predicted proteins | sample KBSMisM72_FD_72750 | JGI IMG/M metagenome (GOLD analysis project Ga0068871, IMG submission 72750) | Miscanthus rhizosphere microbial communities from Kellogg Biological Station, Michigan, USA - KBS Miscanthus M7-2 | ecosystem: Host-associated > Plants > Roots > Rhizosphere > Soil ...
CTGCCGATGATCCTGTACAACGTGCCGGCGCGCACCGTCGCCGACATGCAGAACGACACCGTGCTGCGCCTCGCGGAGGTGCCGGGAATCATCGGCATCAAGGACGCCAGCGCCAACATCGAGCGCGGCACCGACCTCATCCGCCGCATGCCGCGCAACTTCGCCATCTATAGCGGCGAGGACGTCACCGCGCTCGCGCTGATCCTGCTCGGCGGGCACGGCGTCATCTCGGTCACCGCCAACGTCGCGCCCAAGCTGATGCACCAGATGTGCGGCGCCGCGCTGGTGGGCGACGTGAAGAAGGCGCGCGAGATCAACCTGAAGCTCCTCATGCTGCACCAGCGCCTGTTCATCGAGACCAGCCCGGCGCCGGTCAAGTGGGCGCTCGCCGAGATGGGCATGATCGAGAACGGCCTGCGCCTGCCGCTCGTGCCGCTCTCCGAGAAATCCTACGGCGCCGTGCGCGAGGCGCTGCACGAGGCCGGGATTACGCAGCCGGGGCTGCGCGTGGTCGAAGGACGAGCTTGAGACGCTGGCTGGCGGTCGCCGCAGGAGGGCTGGTTCTCGCCGGATGCAGCACGGCCGACGAGATGCTCGCGGTCAAGACCGACTACAAGTCGCAAGTCAAGACCATGCCCACGCTCGAGGTGCCGCCCGACCTCACTTCGCCGGCGAAAGACAACCGCTTCGTGGTGCCGGAGACGGGCAAGTCCTCGGCGACTCTCTCGGGCTACCAGGCCGAGCGCAAGGACCAGGCGCGCAGCGGCAATACCCAGGTGCTGCCGCAGGTCGACCAGATGCGCGTGGAGCGCGCCGGCTCGGAGCGCTGGCTGGTGGTGAGCAACGATCCGCCCGAGAAGCTCTGGCCGCTGGTGAAGGATTTCTGGCAGGAGAACGGCTTCCTGATCAAGACGGAAGTGCCCGAGGCCGGCGTGATGGAAACCGACTGGGCGGAGAACCGCGCCAAGATCCCGTCGGGCTTCCTGCGCGACTCGTTCTCGAAGATCCTCGACCAGGTGTACTCCACGTCGGAGCGCGACAAGTTCCGCACGCGCCTCGAGCGCACGCCCGACGGCAAGGGCAGCGAGGTCTATATCAGCCACCGCGGCATGGCCGAGGTCTATACGACGCCGCGCGGCACCGGCGGCGAGAACGCACAGACAGTTTGGACGCCGCGCGAGCCCGATCCGGGCCTCGAGTCGGAATTCCTGCGCCGCCTGATGGTGCGCCTCGGCGTGCAGCAGGAGAAGGCGAAGGAGATCGTTGCCGCGCCGCCCAGCGGGCAGCGCGCCGAGATCACCAAGGGCATCGACGGCGCCGAGCTGCTCAAGGTGAACGAGCCGTTCGACCGCGCCTGGCGCCGCGTCGGCCTCGCGCTCGACCGCGTCGGCTTCACCGTCGAGGACCGCGATCGCACGAAGGGCCTTTATTTCGTGCGCTACGCCGATCCCGAGAGCGAGATGGCGATCAAGGACCGCGAGCGGGGCTTCTTCGGCAAGCTGTTCGGCGGCGATTCGAAGCTGAAGGCCGAGCAGTACCGGGTGCAGGTGCAGCCGGCCACCGACGAGAACAGCCAGGTGCAGGTCCTCAACAAGGACGGCGCCACCGAAAGCACCAAGACCACGCAGCGCATCCTCACGCTGCTGCACGCACAGCTCAAGTAATCCTGCGCTTCGCTTCCCTAGCCAGCGGCAGCGGCGGCAACTGCCTGGTCGCCGAGGCCGGCGCCACCCGGTTGCTGATCGATTGCGGCCTGAACCTGCGCGACACGGAGAAGCGCCTCGCGCGCCTCGGGCTCGCGCCCGCCGATCTGGCGGGCATCCTCATCACGCACGAGCACGGCGACCATGCCGGCTGCGCCTTCGATTTCGCGGCCGCGCACCGCGTGACTCTCTATCTCACCTACGGCACGCTCGTCGCGCTCGAAGCGGAAGGCAAGGTGATCGACGGTGTTAAGAAAATAGTACTAACAACGGAAGAAAAATTTTCGGTCGGTGCCCTCGAAGTGGCGCCATTCACCGTGCCGCACGACGCGCGCGAGCCGGTGCAGTTCGTCCTCTCGGACGGCGATTCGCGCCTGGGCGTGCTCACCGACATCGGCGTCTCGACGCCTTACGTCGAGCGAACGCTCGGCGGCCTCGACGCGCTGGTGCTCGAGTGCAACTACGATCGCGACATGCTGTGGGCCGGGCCGTACCCGAAGTGGCTGAAGGAGCGCATCGCCGGCCCGTTCGGCCATCTCGACAACCTCGAGTCCGAGCGCCTGCTCGGCGCGCTCGATCGCTCCAAGCTCAAGCACGTCATCGGCGCCCATCTCTCGCAGCAGAACAACAAGCCCGAGCTCGCTCGCGCGTGCCTCGCGCGAGCGCTGGGATGCGAGGAAAGCTGGGTCGGCCTCGCCACGCAGGACGAAGGCTTCGAGTGGAGAAGCCTATAGGCCGGCAGTAGTCGCCGAAACGGCGGGGTAGGAAGCCGACCAGATCTCCGTGAAGCGGCTGCGCATGGAGAGGCCTTCCGTCTCGTCGCCCAGGCCGATCGCGCCGCGGAAGAACTGCGCGACGGGTCGGCGGACGTAGTGCAGCGAGTCGAGCACGAGGAAGGCGTCCTGCAGCTCGCGGATCTCCTCGTGCGTGCGGTTCACCTGGATGGCGTGGGCGAAGCGCGCGAGGAGCGACATCATGCGCGGGCAGTGCCGGGTCAGGTGCTCCGTGTCGTGCAGCACGAGATAAAGGCGCCGGGTACGGCTTGCGAGAAGGAAGTTCGCGATCCGCTCGATGCGCGCGGGGTCGTTCAGCAGCAGCGACGCGCCGTCCGGATCGAACACGCGCAGCTCGCGGCCGGGCTGCTCGAGCAGGCGGTCGATGGCGGCCTGGAACCCCGCGCGGTCGTCGAACCGATCGTAGGAGGTCTCGCTCATGATTTCAGTAAATGCAGGTATCCCGCACCATGCCATTCCATGATCTGCGCTGCAAGTCCCCGCAATGCGCTGCCTGGGCTGCTGCGCTTGTCGGCGAGATGCCTTAGGGATTTCGCGTTCCGGCCGCCGAGCCGCAAGGCATCGCCGTTCATGAAGAAAGTGCTGCCGGAGTAAAGGAGCTGGGACTTCGGGTCGAGCACCACGAGCGAGCCATCGAGCGGCCGCTGGCCGCGCCCAGGCCGAAAGACGACGTGCGGCTTCGGTGCCGTCAGGTATTCCCCGACAAACGCTGCGACGTCGCGGCGCGACCAGCTGATGCGTTCGAGGAAATTCCCGGCGAAGCGCAGCATGTCGTCCGGAATTCGCGCCGGGCGCCGGGCCGGCGCCAGGCCGGGATCGCGGTACTGCGCATCCGGCAGTCCGCGCTCGTGCAGCCAGTCGAGGAACGCCGCGCCGAGCTCCGCGCCGCGCGGCGCGCGAAAGCCGATGGAGTAGGTGTAGCAGGGATCGAGCGCGACGCCGTCGTGCTTCATTCCCGGCGGCAGGTACAGCATGTCGCCCGGTCCGAGCACATGCGTTTGCGTCTTCGTGCCGGAGAGCCAGATCTTCCAGCGCCGGCGCCCCGGCCCTTGCAGCAGGAAGACATCGTACGAATCGACATGCGGGCCGACGCCGCCGCCGGGCGTCGCATAGCTCACCATCAGGTCGTCGAGCCGCGCCTGCGGAACGAAATCGAAGCGGCGCAAGAGCGCGTCGGCCGCCGATGAATGGAGGTTTACACCGCTCACCAGCAGCGTCGCGCTCTTTCTTAAAGTGATTTCTCGCCCGAACGGGCCGTGTTCCGTTTCCCATTTGCCGCCGCGGCGCTTCACGATGCGGGATTCGACGTCGTCGCGCCGCGCGAGGGCGCCGAGCTCGCGCGAATCGAGCAATCCGTCGAAATGCGGCATCGCGTTGCGCACGAGAAGCGGGCGCTTCTGCCAATGCCGGCGCAGGAACGTGCGTGGCGCGAGACCGCCGAGCAATTTCATCGAAGCATTATATGTAGCGCGGCGACTACAGACCTCGACGCACCCCTTGTCAAAGCGAAGATGTTTTGGAATGATCGCCGCAACATGCTGCAACCCGGCGAAGCGGCTCCGTCGTTCGATCTTCCCGATGCCGACATGCAGAACGTCAGCCTGTCGGAGTTCAAGGGAAAGAAGCATGTGGTGCTTTACTTCTATCCGCGCGACGGCACGCCGGGCTGCACGCTGGTCACCACCGACTTCTCCGATCACGAGGACCAGTTCGTCAAGCACGACTGCGTGGTGCTGGGCGTATCGCGCGACGACTGCCTGACGCACGCCGACTTCCGCGACCGCAACGGCGTGACCATCGGGCTGCTCTCCGACCCCGAGGGCGAGGTGTGCCGCAAGTACGGCGTGATCCAGGAAAAGGAAGACGAAGGCGCGCGGCGCGAGTGCCTCGTGCGCTCGACCTTCCTGATCGACAAGAAGGGCGTCATCCGCCACGCCGCCTACAACGTGAACCCGCGCGGGCACGTCGCCGAGATAGCCGACCTCGTGAGGCGGCTGCGCACGTAGCAAAGGACACCGTCGTCTCGCTGCGCGTCGCGATGCACGACGCGCAGGGCGTCGAGCTCTCCGCGCCCGCCGAGACGACCTACCTGCACGGCGGCTACGGCGGCCTGCTCGAGGGCCTCGAGCGTGCGCTCGAGGGAAAAGCGCCCGGCGAATCGGTCCACGTCCAGCTCGAGCCCGAGGACGCCTTCGGCGACTACGACGCGGAGCTCCTGCGCGTGGAGCCGACGGAGCGCTACGGCAAAGGCATCGCCGTCGGCATGGAGGTGGAGGAAGACGCCCGGCTGTACATCGTCACCGACCTCGCCGGCGGCAAGGCGGTGCTCGACGGCAACCATCCGCTCGCCGGCATGGCGCTGCGCTTCTCGCTCGAAGTGCTGGCCGTCAGGAGCGCGAAACCTGAGGAAATAGCGCAAGGCGTATCATTGCCCTAGGGAGGGGGCAATGGTTCGAGACATGCTGTCGTACGGACTGGGGACGCTGGTGGCCTTCGCCATCGTCGCCGGCCTGGTATTCCTCTTCATCAGCGACATCACGCAGAAGAAGCACGGCGTGCTGCGCAACTATCCGATCGTCGGCCACCTGCGCTACTTCTTCGAGGAGCTCGGCGAGTACTTCCGGCAGTACTTCTTCTCCGGCGACCGCGACGAGATGCCGTTCAACCGCGCGACGCGCGGCTGGGTCTACCGCCTGGCGAAGAACGAGGGCGGCACCATCGGCTTCGGCTCGACCTACGACCTGCACGCGCCCGGCGCGCTGATCTTCGTCAACCACCCTTTCCCGGTCCTCGAGGAAGAGCGGCTGCCGACGCCGTCGCTGATCCTCGGCGAGGGACAGTGCACGCATCCCTTCGAGGCGAAGTCGATCGTCAACGTGAGCGGCATGAGCTTCGGCGCGATCTCCGCGCCCGCGGTGCGCTCGCTCTCGCGCGGCGCGGCCCTCGCCGGATGCTGGATGGACACGGGCGAGGGCGGGCTCTCGCCCTATCACCTCGAGGGCGGCTGCGACATCATCATGCAGATCGGCACCGCCAAGTACGGCGTGCGCGACGCGCAGGGCAACCTCTCCGCGGAGCGCCTGATCGAGCTGTCGAAGGTGGTGAAGGCGTTCGAGATCAAGCTCTCTCAGGGCGCCAAGCCGGGCAAGGGCGGCGTGCTGCCCGGCAAGAAGGTGACCGCCGAGATCGCGCAGATCCGCGGCATCCCGGAGGGCCGCGACTCGATCAGCCCGAACCGGCACCGCGACATCGCCAACGTCGCCGAGCTGCTCGAGAAAGTGGCCTGGATCCGCGACCTCACCGGCCGCCCGGTCGGCGTGAAGACCGCGGTGGGCGGCTGGCGCTTCATGAACGAGGCGGCGGACTTCATCCACCGCCGCGGCATGGAGTACGCGCCCGACTTCCTCGCCATCGACGGCGGCGAGGGCGGCTCGGGCGCCGCGCCGCAGGCGCTCGCCGACCACATGAGCCTGTCGATCGAGGAAGCGCTGCCGCGCGTCGTGGATGCGCTCATTGAAACGGGGTTAAGAAGCAGAATAAGAGTAGTAGCCGCGGGCAAGCTGGTGACATCCGCCCGCGCCGCCTGGGCGCTGTGCGTCGGCGCCGACTTCATCAACACCGCGCGCGGCTTCATGTTCTCGCTCGGCTGCATCCAGGCGCTGCGCTGCCACCAGAACACCTGCCCGACCGGCGTGACCACGCACAACAAGCGCCTGCAGCGCGCGCTGGTGGTCGAGGAAAAATACCTGCGCGTCGCGAACTACGCCAACAACATGAACCGCGAGATCGACATGATCGCGCACTCGTGCGGCGTGCGGCACGCGCGCGAGCTGAAGCGCGAGCACGTGCGCATCGTGCAGGCGAGCGGCCAGTCGGTCGCGCTCAACATGCTGTATCCGTACCCCGAGCCGAAGGCGAGGATCCGCGCCGCTTGAGGCTGCTAGCGCTCCTGCTCGCGGTGCCGCTCAACGCCTTCGCCGTCAGCCAGGAAGCGAAGGAGTTCATGGACATCACCGCGCAGCTCGAGCCGGTGCAGTGCAAGAAGCGCCAGCTGCGGCGCGAGATCGTGCTCGCCGACACCGAAGGCCGCGCCGCCGACGCGCGCAGGCTGCGCGATGACTTCGCCCGGCTCGACCGCGACCCGAAGACCGCGAAGCTGGAGAAGCGCCTGGCCCAGCTCGAGAAGCGCATTACGAAAGACGACCTGCCGGAGATCAACCGGCAGCACGTGGAGGCCTTCTACCGCTGCGACTGACCGAGCACAAGCGAGCGGCAACCCGCGCCGGCCTGCGTTACGTCACGGACGGCGTCTCGGGCATTACGCGCAAGCGATCGGGCGTCGGCTGGTCGTATTACCTGCCCACCGGGCGCCTGATCTCCGATCATGCGCTCAGAAAAAGGCTCAACAGCCTCGCCATTCCGCCGGCGTGGACCGACGTGTGGATCTGCCCGGACCCGGATGGCCACATCCAGGCGACCGCGCGCGACGCGCGTGGGCGAAAGCAGTACCGCTATCACCCGTCCTATCGCGAGGCGCGCGACCGCTCGAAGTTCCGCCGCATGCTCGAGTTCAGCGAGGTCCTGCCGCTGCTGCGCGAGCGGGTGGAGCGCGACCTGCGCGGCCCGGACCTGAGTCGCCGCCAGCTGCTTGCGACCGTCGTGCGCCTTCTCGACCGCACGCTGATCCGCGTCGGCAACGACGAGTACGCGCGCGAGAACCGCTCCTATGGCCTCACCACCCTGCGCCGGCGCCATGTGCAGGTCGACGGCGCGGTGCTGCGCTTCAGCTTCCGCGGCAAGAGCGGCGTCGAGCACACCATCTCGGTCTCCGACCCGCGCCTCGCGCGCATCATCCAGCGCTGCCGCGACCTGCCGGGCGAGGAGATGTTCCAGTACCTCGACGCCGCGAAGAAGCGCCAGTCGGTTTCCTCCGACGACGTCAACGAGTACCTGCAGGAGCTGACCGGGCGCGAAGTCACCGCGAAGGATTTCCGCACCTGGGGCGGCACCATGCTCGCCGCGGTCGAGCTGCGCGGAACGGGCGCGGCGGCGAGCCGGCGCGAGGCCGACCGCAATATCATCCGCGCCATCGACGCGGTGGCCGAGCGGCTCGGCAACACGCGCGCGGTCTGCCGCAAGTACTACATCCATCCGGCGCTGATCGAGGCCTACCTCATGGGCGACACCGTGCCGCAGCCGCCGGCGATCGCGAAGCACGGCGCGCCGCGCCGCAGCGGCGCCGCGTTGCGCCGCGACGAGGTGCTGGTGCTGCAATTCCTCCAGGGGCGGGTCTGAGGCTCTGGTCGCTGCACCCGCGGTATCTCGATGCCCAGGGCCTCGTCGCGCTATGGCGCGAGGCGCTGCTTGCGCGCCATGTGCTGTACGGCCGCACGCTCGGCTATCGCCACCATCCGCAGCTCGAGCGATTCCGCGCTTGCGGCGCTCCTCGCGCAGCCATCGATGCCTATTTGGCGGCGGTCCACGCCGAGGCCGTCGCCAGGGGCTACGCCTTCGACCGCGCGAAATTCAAGAAGACCGAATGCCGCGCCATCACGGTCACGCAAGGGCAGATGGAATACGAGTGGGACTGGCTGATGAGCAAGCTGCGCAAGCGCAGCCCGGCGCTCTACCGCTTGCAGCGCGCCGCGGGCAAGCCGCGGCCGCATCCCCTGTTCCGCGTGAGGCCCGGCCCCAGGGCGGAATGGGAGAAGGTCACTTCGTCGATTTCACTTCCTGGCACGGCCCGAGCTCGCGCCCGTCGACCATGAGCAGGGCTTCGTCTTCCTTCGTGCGCAGGGTGGCGCGGTCATTCGCATAGCGCACGCCGGACCCCGACTTCAGGCGTCGCAGCTCGAAATCCTCGTTGGCCAGCCGGACGCGCGCCAGGTCCTCGGCGAACGAAACGACTGCGAGGCGGCCGCCGTCGCACAGATAAGTGCGATCGACGATCCCATCGGGCGCGCCCGCCGCGCAGCCGGCGAGGAGGAGCGCGAGGCAGGCGGGCAGGCGTCGAATCATTGGTTCAGCCATCCATTCCATATTTTTCTCGCCGGCTCGATCAGCTCGCCCGCGGTAAGGCCGACCGGCCCGCTGCCGCAGGCGGCGAGGGCGTCGGCGGCCGCGCCGTGCAGGTGCACGCCCAGCACCATCGCGGTCTCGCCGGTATAGCGCTGCGCGAGCAGGGCGCCCAGGAATCCGCCGAGCACGTCGCCCATGCCGGCGCTCGCCATGCCGGAATTCCCCGAGGCGTTGATGAACCAGTGGCCGTCGCGCGCCACGATCACGCTGCCGTTGCCCTTGAGGACGACATGCGCGTTGAAGGCCTTCGCGAGGCGCCGCGCCGCTTCGAGGCGATCGGCCTGGACTTGCGCGACGCTCGAGCCGAGCAGGCGCGCGGCCTCCGCCGGGTGCGGCGTGAGAAGGGTTTCCGCGGAACGTCGCTCGCAGGTTTGCCTGAAGTCTTCATTCTGGGAAAGCAGGTTCAGGGCATCCGCGTCGAGGACGCATGGGAGATCGCTTGCGAGCGCCGCCCCGACCAGCGTCGCGCCGTGCTCGGTGGCGCCAAGGCCCGGGCCGGCGAGCAGCGCGTCGAGGTCGAGCCCGAGGACGTCGTCGGCGTGGCGCAGCATGAGCTCCGGCGCGGCCGGATCCACCTTGATGGCGTGCTCCTCGAGGAATCCGACGTACACGCGTCCCGCCCCGAGCTTCAGGGCGGCACGTCCCGCGAGGAGCGCGGCGCCCGTCATGCCGGGGTGGCCGCCGACGATGCCGAGCGAGCCCGCCATGCCCTTGTGGAAATTCCGCGGCCGGCGCCTGAGCACCGAGCGGAAGAGCTGCGGTCCGGCGATCCAGGCCGAGGGCGCGAGCAGGCCTTTGACGTCGAGCTCCAGGTTCGCCACGGTCACCTCGCCGCAATGGTCCGGGCCGTCGAGCGTAAGCAGCCCGGGCTTGAGCGCGATGAAGGTGATCGTGTGCGTGGCGCGCACTGCTATGCCGAGCACGGCGCCGGTGTCGGACTGGATCCCGCTCGGCACGTCGAGCGCGAGCACCGGGCAGGCCTGCGCGTTGGCGTACTCGATCAGCTTGCGGTAGTCGCCGTCGACGGGACGCGTCAGGCCGATGCCGAACAGACCGTCGATCACCAGGCCCCAGTTGGTCCTGCCGGTTAATTCCTCCGGACGCTTCACGATGGCGACACGGAAGAACTTCTTCGAAAGCAGATCCGCGGCGATCAGGGCGTCGCCGCCGTTGTTGCCGGGGCCGGCGAGCACCAGGATGTCCTTCGAATTCTCCGGAATGATCTTCGCCGCCAGCTCGGCGGCGGCGGCGCCCGCGCGCTGCATCAGCGGCAGGCTGCCGGCGGCCGCCTCGATGCGCCGGATGTCCTCGGTGGAGTAGACCGGCCCTTCGATCATGCGGCCATTCTACGCCGCGCTATTTCTTGGCGACGCCGATCAGCCAGTCGGGCAGCCAGGTGGCGAGCTCGGGAAACACCGTGATCAGCGCGATGCACAGCACCATCATGAAGAAGAAGGGCAGGGACGCGAGCGCGACATAGTTGCTGTCCCTGCCGGTCATGGTCTGCAGCACGAAGATGTTGAAGCCGAGCGGCGGCGTGAGCTCGGCGATCTCGACCAGCAGCACGATGAAGATGCCGAACCACACCAGGTCGAAGCCCGCCTTCTGCACCATCGGGATCACGATCGAGGTGGTCAGCACGATCATCGATACGCCGTCGAGCGCGGTGCCGAGCAGGATGTACACGCCGGCGAGGATGGCGATCAGCGTGTAGGGGTTGGGGTTGAGCGACGCCACCCACTCGGCGAGCGCGCGCGGGATGCCGGTGAAGCCCATGCAGTACGACAGGAAGCTCGCGCCGGCGAGGATGAACATGATCATGCAGGAGAGCCGCGTCGCGCCCATCAGGCTCTGCCAGAAGGACTCGCGGCTCAGGCCGCCCGACCACCAGGCGATGACCAGCGCGCCGAGCACGCCGTAGGCCGCCGCCTCGGTGGCCGTCGCCCAGCCCATCACCATCACCACGACGATGAAGACGATGAGGAGCGTGCACGGGATCAGGTGGCGCGCCCGGAACAGTTTTTCCCGCAACGAAAGAACCAGGTCGTCGCGCGGCGTCTTGCCCGGATTGAGCCAGGCCCAGACGATGATGTAGCCGGAGAAGAGCGCGGTGAGGAGGAAGCCCGGGATGAAGCCGGCGAGGAACACCTTGATGATCGACACCTCGGCGGCGACGGCGTAGACCACCATGATGATCGAGGGCGGCAGCAGGATGCCGAGCGTGCCCGCCGCGGCGAGCGAGCCGAGGCAGGTCTTCTCGTCGTAGCCGCGGCGCTTCAGCTCGGGCAGCGCCACCTTGGCGATGGTGGCGCAGGTCGCCGCCGAAGAGCCCGACACCGTGCCGAAGATGGCGCAGCCGAGGATGTTGACGTGCATCAGGCGCCCGGGCAGCCAGCCGAGCCACGGCGCGAGGCCCTCGAACATCTCCTCCGAGAGCTTGGTGCGGTACAGGATCTCGCCCATCCAGACGAAGAGCGGCAGCGCGGCGAGCGTGGTCGAGCCGGTGGTGCCCCAGAACGCCTGGAACAGGTTCGACTCCGCGTCGGTTCCGGGCACGAAGAAGTAGAAGCCGAACCAGGCCACCGCCGCGAGCGAGATGGCGATCCACACGCCGCCGACCAGCAGCACGAGCAGCAGGCCGAACATCACCATGCCGGCTTCGAGCGGGCCCATTCAGACCGTCTCCGAGAAGTCGCCCGCGGCCCGTCGGGCCTCCTCCGCGACCTGGTAGCTGGGCTTTTGCTTCCTCAGGACCACGATGAACTCATCGAGCACGGCGACGAGGAAGATCAGCACGCCGATCACCAGGCTCGTCTCCGGGATCCACTCGGGGATGATGAGCAGGCCCTGCGTCTGGTAGCCGCCTTGCCAGCTGCCGTACACGTACGACCCGATGGCGCCGAGCATGTACGTGGTAAAGGCGCCCGTAATGGCCAGCGCCACTACCTCGGCAGCCCAGCGCGCGCGGGGTCCCATGTAGTCGAGCCAGATGCCGACGCGCACCAGCTCGCCGTGGCGGAAGGTGTGCCCGAGGGCGAAGAACGCGGCGGCGGCGGTGAGCCAGCCGGTGATGTCGTCGGCGCCGCGGAACAGGATGCCGAAGCTGCGGCCGATCGCCTGCCCGAGCATGACCACGGCGATGGCGATGAGGCAAAGCGCCGCAAGCACTGCGCTGGCGGCGTAGAGACGGTCGAGGAACCGTCTCAAGCTGCTACTTGGAGCGGTACGTCTTGATCAGCTGCTGGCCTTCCGCGCCGGCTTTCTTCTGCCACTCGGCGAGGATCTGGTCGCCGACCCTGGCGAAGGCGGCCTTCATCGCCGCGTCGGGCTGGTGGATCGTCATGCCGTTCTTCTGCAGGGTCTCGTTCGCTTCCAGCGTGCGCACCTTCGACATCGCCCAGCCGCGCGTCTCGGCCTTGGAGGCGGCGTCGGTGAGCGCCTTCTGCTGGTTCTTCGGCAGGCGGCCGAAGGCGCGCGAATTGACCACCACGGCGTTCTTCGGATGGAAGGCGTCGGTGGCGTAGTAGTTCTTCACGAATTCCCACGACTTCGTGGCCGTGCCGGTGGCCGAGGAGGTGATCATCGCCTGGATGCCGCCGGTGGCGAACATCTGCGGCACGTCGGGCACCTGCACCACGGTCGGATTCGCGCCGAGCAGCTCGGCGAGCCGCGCGGTGAGCGGGCTGTAGGTGCGGAACTTGGTGCCCTTCAGGTCCGCGACGCTCTTCAGCGGCTCCTTGCTGTAGATGCCCTGGCCCGGCCAGGCGACCGAGTAGAGCAGCTTCAGGCCGCGCTTCTCGAGGTGCTTCTCGAGCAGCGGCTTCTGCGCCTGGTAGAACTTCCAGGCGTTGTCGTAGCCGGCCGCGACGAACGGGATGTTGTCGGCCTCGAAGATCGGGTCGTCGTTGCCGAACTGCGAGAGCAGGAACTCGGCGATGTTGACTTGGCCGCTCGAGGCGGCGCGCAGGATGTCCGGGTGCTTGATGAGCGAGCCGTTCGAGTGCACGGTGATGGCGAGCGCGCCGTTGGTCGCCTTCTTCACGTCGTCGGTGAACAGCACGACGTTGCGCGTGTGGAACTCGCCGTCGGAGTAGGGCGTCGGCATGTCCCATTTGGTCTGCGCGTGCGCCGAGAAGGCGGCGAACGCGGTGGCTGCGATGAGCGCTTTTTTCATTTTCAGGCTCCTCCCGGGTCGAGCTTTTAATCTTAGCGTAGTTCCTCCAGCACGAGGTCCGCCAGGGCGAGCGAGGCGGTGAGCCCGGGCGACTCGATGCCGAAGAGATGCACCAGGCCCGGCACACCGTGGCGGCGCGGTCCCTGCACTTCGAAATCGGGCGCCGGCTGGCCCGGGCCGGCGGTCTTCGGGCGAATTCCCGAATAGCCCGGCGCGAGCGCGCCGTCGGGCAGCCCCGGCCAGTAGCGGCGGATCGCCGCGTAGAAGCGCTCGGCGCGGCGCGGATCGACTTCGTAGCCGATCTTCTCGACCCATTCCACGTCCGGACCGAAGCGCGCCTGCCCCGCCATGTCGAGCGTCACGTGCACGCCGAGCCCGCCGGGCTCGGGCACCGGATAGACGAGGCGCGAGAAAGGCGAGCGGCCCGTCAGCGTGTAGTAGTTGCCCTTCGCGTAGAACTCGCCCGGCGCGAGCTTCGCGTCGTAGCCTTCGATGGCCCTGGCGATGGTGGGGGCCTTGAGGCCCGCGCTGTTCACGAGAATGCCGGTTTGGATCGGATCGCTGCCCGCGACGTGCAGGACGAAGTTTCCGCTGGAAAAGGCGGCTTTTTGAAAGGCGCTTTTCAGCGCCAGCATCGCGCCGCGCGCCTCGGCGTCGCCCTGGTAGGCGAGCATCAGCGAGTGGCTGTCGATGATTCCGGTGGAAGGCGAGTAGAGGCCGGCCACGCAGCGCACTTCGGGCTCGAGCGCGTTCACTTGCGCCTTGGTCATCCACACGACGTCGGTCACGCCGTTCGCGTGCGCTTTCTGCTGGATCGAGCGCAGCTCGTCGAGCTGCTCGTCCGCGGAGGCGACGATCAGCTTGCCGCTGCGCCGGTGCGGCACGCCGTGGCTCACGCAGTATTCGTAGAGCAGCTCCTTGCCCGCGACGCAGGCGCGCGCCTTGAGGGAGCCTTTCGGGTAGTAGATGCCGGCGTGGATCACTTCCGAATTGCGCGAGCTGGTGTGCGTGCCGATGGCGTCTTCCGCCTCGAGCACCACCACCTCGCGTCCCGCCATCGCCAGGCCGCGCGCCACCGCCAGGCCGACCACGCCCGCGCCGACTACGACGGCGTCAAGCCTTTCCACGCGCGAGCCGCCTTTCGAAGAAGACACCGCAGATACCGGCGATCGCGGCGGCGCTCGCCATGGGCCGAGCCGTGCCGTCGAACGTCGCGCCGAGCGTGGAGCTCATCAGCGCGCCGCCGGTAAAGCTCATCGCGCCGAGGAGCGACGAGACGCTGCCCGCCATGCCGGGGAAGGGCGAAAGCGCCGTCGCCGTCGCGTTCGGAATCACCAGCGCCGTGCCGAAGAGGAACAACGCGAAGGGCAGCGCGACCGCAAGCCAGTGCGCGATTCCGGCCCACGCCAGCGCGGCGGCGGCAAGGCCGGCGCCCAGGGCGAGCAGCGATCCCGCCCGCATCAGCCGCGCCATGCCGAAGCGCATCACCTTGCGGCTCGCCACCCACGCGCCGCCGATCTGGCCGAGCATCACCAGGGCGAACATCCAGCCATACGCGACCGTCGAGACGCCGAGGCCGCGCACCAGCGTAAAGGCCGAATTCGATACCCAGGCGAGCAAGCCGACCTGCATGCAGAAGGCGACCAGCATCGGCGCGAGGAAGCGGCGGTCGCCGAAGATCGAGGCGAAGCCGGAGGCGAGCGCAAACGGGTGAATCGAACGCCGCGGCTGCGGCGCGGTTTCGCGGAGCCAGGTCGCGGTGGCGGCGAGGAGCGCCGCGCCGGCGGTGGCGATCGCCCAGAACACCGCCTGCCAGCCCCAGCGGCCGGCGAGCTGCGCGCCGAGGATCGGCGCGGCGATCGGGATGATGCTGAAGACGATGGTGATGCTGGCGAGCAGGCGCGCCGCCTGCTCGTGCGCGTGCAGGTCGCGCACCACCGAGCGCGTGATCACCGCGCCGCTCGACATGGCGAAGCCCTGCGCGAGGCGCGCGATGGCGACGCCGCCGATCGACTCCATCAGCGCGGCGGCGACCGATGCGGCGAACATCGTCGCGAGGCCGGCGAGGAGGACGGGCTTGCGCCCGAAGCGATCGGAGAGCGGTCCCCATACGAGCATGCCCGCGGCGAGTCCCGCGAAGTAAGTCGTGAGCGCGGCCTGCCCGGCGCTGACCGAGACCGAGAGCGACTGCGCGAGCGCCGGCAGCGACGGCACGAAGAGATCGGTGCCGAGCGCCGGCAGCGCGATGAGCAGCCCGAGCAGCACGGTGAGCGAGGCCGGAGTCTCTTTGGTATTCAAGTCGGGAGGCGCACGATAGGATGCGATTCTAATGGGCTGGCAATTCTGGATTGACCGCGGCGGCACGTTCACCGATATCGTCGCCCGGCGCCCCGACGGCTCGCTGCTCACCCACAAGCTGCTCTCCGAGCATCCCGAGCGCTACGCCGACGCCGCGCTCGCCGGCATCCGCCGGCTCCTGAACATCGCAGACGGCGCGCCGATCCCCGGCGAATCGATCGACGCGGTGAAGATGGGCACGACGGTCGCGACCAACGCGCTCCTCGAGAGAAAGGGCGAGCGCACCGCGCTTTTCGTCACCCGCGGGTTCCGCGACGCGCTGCGCATCGCCTACCAGAACCGCCCGCGCATCTTCGACCGGCACATCGTGCTGCCCGAGATGCTGTACGAGAAGGTCTTCGAGGTGGACGAGCGAGTCGGGGCCAGGGGCGAGGTTCTCAAGGTGCTCGATGAGCCAGACCTGGCCGGGAAATTCAAAAGCTGCCGTGCCGAGGGCTTCCGCTCGGTCGCCATCGTCTTCATGCATGCCTACCGCTTCCCGCGGCATGAGAACCTGGCGTTCGACATGGCGAAACGGGTCGGCTTCGAGCAGATCTCCGTCTCGCACCGCGTCAGCCCGCTGATGAAGCTGGTCGGGCGCGGCGATACCACGGTGGTCGACGCCTATCTCTCGCCGATCCTGCGCCGCTACGTCGAGCACCTCGCCGGCGAGCTCGACGGCGTGCGGCTGCTCTTCATGCAATCGAGCGGCGGCCTCGCCGATGCGCATTGCTTCCAGGGCAAGGACGCGATCCTGTCGGGACCGGCGGGCGGGATCGTGGGCGCGGTACGAACGGCCGAGGCGGCCGGCCACGATCGCATCATCGGCTTCGACATGGGCGGCACCTCGACCGACGTCTCGCACTACGCGGGCGAGCTCGAGCGCGCCTTCGAGACGCGCATCGCGGGCGTGCGGCTTCGCGCGCCGATGATGAGCATCCACACCGTGGCGGCCGGCGGCGGATCGATCCTGCGCTTCGACGGCGCGCGCTACCGCGTCGGCCCGGAATCGGCCGGCGCCAACCCCGGCCCCGCCTGCTACCGGCGCGGCGGCCCGCTGACCGTGACCGACGCGAACGTGATGCTCGGCAAGATCCAGCCGAAATATTTCCCGAAGGTGTTCGGCCGGAGCGGCGACGAGGCGCTCGACGCCGCCGCGGTCAAGGCCGCGTTTTCCCGACTAAGGGAGAAGATCAAGGACACCCGCTCGGCCGAGGCGATCGCCGAGGGCTTCATCCAGATCGCGGTGGGCAACATGGCGAACGCGATCAAGCACATCTCGGTGCAGCGCGGACACGACGTGACCGGCTACACGCTGTGCTGCTTTGGCGGGGCGGCCGGGCAGCACGCCTGCCTGGTGGCCGACGCGCTCGCCATGCCGCGCGTCTTCATCCATCCGCATGCCGGCGTGCTGTCCGCCTACGGCATGGGCCTGGCCGACCAGGTGGCGCTGCGCAGCGAGGCGATCGAGGCCGCGCTCGACGCGGGCCAGCTGAGAAAGATCGAGGCGCGGCTCGCCGACGAGGCGCGCCGCGAGCTCGTTGCCCAGGGTGTACCCGCCGGCAAGGTCGCCATCTCGACGAGGGTGCACCTGAAATACGAAGGTACCGACACGGCGCTCCTCATCCCATTGGGCACCGTGGACGAGATGACCGCGAGCTTCGAGGCGGCGTACCGCAAGCAGTTCTCCTTCCTGATGCCGGGAAAGGCGCTGATCGCGGAGGCGATCTCGGTGGAAGCGGTGGGCGGCGGCGAGGTGTTCGCGGAAAAGCCGGCGCCTGGAGGGCGGCCGCATGCCGCTCCGGCCGAGACGGCGCGCATGTTCAGCGGCGGCCGCTGGCACGACACGCCGGTCTATCGCCGCGAGGACCTGGCGCCGGGGCAGCGGATCGACGGGCCTGCGATCATCGCCGAGGCGAACGCGACGACCGTGGTCGAGCCTGAGTGGCGGGCCGAGGTCACGCCGCTGAATCATCTGCTCCTGCAGCGGGTTTCGCCGCGGCAAAACCGCGCCGCGATCGGCACCAGCGTCGATCCGGTGATGCTGGAGATCTTCAACAACCTGTACATGTCGATCGCCGAGCAGATGGGCCTGCGCCTGCAGAACACCGCCTACTCGGTGAACATCAAGGAGCGGCTGGACTTCTCGTGCGCGCTGTTCGACGCCGAGGGAAACCTGATCGCCAACGCGCCGCACATGCCGGTGCACCTGGGCTCGATGGGCGAATCGATCAAGACGGTGATCCGCCTTAACGCAGGCGGGATGAAGCCCGGGGACGTGTATGTGCTCAACGCGCCCTACAACGGCGGGACGCATCTTCCGGACGTGACCGTCATTACCCCGGTTTTCTCTTCTTCCAACGAGATTCTCTTCTACGTCGGGTCGCGAGGCCACCACGCCGACATAGGCGGCATCACGCCCGGCTCCATGCCGCCGGGCTCCCGGGCGGTCGAGGAGGAGGGCGTGCTGATCGACAACTTCCTGCTCGTCGAGCAGGGCCGCTTTCGCGAGGCGGAGACGGTCGCGCTGCTTGCCTCCGGCCCCTATCCGGTGCGCAACGTCGAGCAGAACATCGCCGACCTGCGCGCCCAGGTCGCCGCCAACGAGAAAGGCGTGCAGGAGCTGCGCCGCATGGTGGAGCATTTCGGCCTTGACGTGGTGCGCGCCTACATGCGCCACGTCCAGGACAACGCCGAGGAGTCGGTGCGGCGGGTGATCGAGGTGCTGAAGGACGGCGCCTTCGAGCTGCCGCTGGACAACGGCGCCGTGATCCGGGTGAAGATCAGCATCCAGAAGAAGGAAAGAAAGGCGAGGATCGACTTCACCGGCACCTCGGCGCAGCTGCCGAACAACTTCAACGCGCCGGCGGCGGTCAGCATGGCGGCCGTGCTCTACGTGTTCCGCACGCTCGTCGACGACGACATTCCCCTGAACGCGGGATGCCTGAAGCCGCTCGAGGTGGTGATCCCGGAGGGCTGCATGCTGCGGCCGCGCTACCCGGCGGCGGTCGTCGCCGGCAACGTCGAGACCTCACAATGTATTACCGACGCCCTCTACGGCGCCCTTGGCGTGCTCGCCGCCTCGCAGGGGACAATGAACAACTTCACCTTCGGCAACTCGCGCTACCAATACTATGAGACGGTCGCCGGCGGCTCCGGCGCCGGCCCGGACTTCGACGGCACGGACGTGGTGCAGACGCACATGACCAACTCGCGCCTGACCGATCCCGAGGTGCTCGAGTGGCGCTTTCCTGTCCTTCTCGAAAGCTTCGAGGTGCGCCCCGGCTCGGGCGGCCGGGGCCGGCGCCGCGGCGGCCGCGGCGCGGTGCGGCGCGTGCGCTTCCTCGAGGCGATGACGGCCGCGATCCTCTCGGGGCGTCGCCTGGTCCGCCCGCATGGGCTGGCGGGCGGCGAGCCCGGGCAGCCTGGTCGCAACCATGTGGAGCGCGCGGGCGGCGCCCGGCTCGATTTGGGCCCTTTCGACCAGGCCGAGATGGCGCCAGGCGATGTCTTCGTCATCGAGACACCCGGCGGCGGGGGCTACGGGCCTGCCGACTAGACGATAAAATAGCGCGCAAAGAAATGAACTCCACCGCGATCTTCTCGAAGTCGGGCAAAGGCGTTCAGGAAGCGTCGGGGAAGACGAGCCAGCTCTCGCGCCCCGACCGCGCGGTGCTCGCCGCGATCGACGGCCGCGTCACGCTGGCCGAGGTCGCGCAGAAGGTCGGCAAGCAGTTCGACAACGAATTCCAGGCGCTGATCAACAAGCTCGACAAGGACGGCTTCATCCGCGAGGTGTCGCCGGGCGCCGCGTCGGCCGCCAAGCCGGCCGCAGCCAAGCCCGCCGCAGCCAAGCCCGCCGGCAAGCCGACCGCGCCGATGGACATGGCATCGGACCTCGACTTCACCGCCGCGATGGCGGTGCCGAAGAAGTCCGCACCGAGCGCACCGCCGCCGCAGACCGTGGCGCGCGCTCCGGCGCCGCCGCCGAAGCCGACGGTCGCCGTGCCTCCGGCCCCGCCGCCGCCCTCGGCCGCGGAGCAGGCGAAGCAGGCGCAGATCGCCAAGGAGCAGCAGTCGGCCTTCGCCAAGGCGCGCGAGGAAGCCGAGCGCAAGCAGCAGGAAGAGCGCGACCGGGTGAAGGCCGAAGCCGAGGCCAAGGTGCGCGCCGAGACCGAGTCCAAGCTGCGCGCCGAGGCCGAGGAGAAGATGAAGGCCGAGGCCGAGGCGAAGGAGAAGAAGGCCGAAGCGGAGGCCGCCGCGGCGCGCTCCGCCGCGATCCGCGCCGCCGCCGAAGCGAAGGTCAAGGCCGAGGCCGAGGCGAAGCGCGCGCGCGAGGAAGCCGAGCGCGCCAAGCGGGAGGCCGAAGAAAAAGCCGAACGCGCCCGCCAGGAGGCCGAGCGGGTCAAGCGGGAGGCCGAGGAAAAGGCGGAGCGCGCCCGCAAGGAAGCCGAGGAAAAGGCGCGCCGCGAGCAGGAAGAGCTCAAGCGCAAGCTCGAGGAGGAGCGCAAGGCGCGCGAGGAAGCCGAGCGCCGGGCGAAGGAAGAGGCCGAGCGCGCGCGCCGGGAGCTCGAGGAAGAGCGCCGCAAGCTGGAAGCCGAGCGCAAGGCGCGCGAGGAAGAGCAGCGCCGCGAGGATGAGGAGCGCGCGGCGCGGCGCAAGCGCGAGGACGAGGAGGAGCAGCAGCGCCGCCGGCAGCGCGAGCAGGAAGAGCGCGAGGCGGCGGAAAAGGCTGCCGCTCGCAAGGCCGAAGACGACGAGCAGTCCCTCGCCAGCATGATGGCGGCGCAGGCGGCCCCGGCGGCAGCCGCGCCGCCGCCGCCCCCCAAGCCCGCCGCCGCTACCGGCGACGCATTCGCCGATTCGCTGCTCGCGGACCTGGATTCGTTCACCCAGCGCGACGACGAGGAGCGCAAGTCCAAGGAAGAGGCCGAGCGCAAGGCGAAGGACGACGCGGCGCGCAAAAGACAGGAAGAGTCGGCTCGCCAGGAGCGCGAGGCGGCCGAGGCGCGCCAGCGCGAGGAGGACGAGCGCCGCCGCAAGGACGAGGAGAAGCAGCGCCTGCGTGAAGCCGAAGAGGCGCGCGTGCGAAAAGTGCGCGAGGAGCAGGAGCAGGCCGACCGCGAGGCCGAGGAGCGCCGGCGCAAGGTAGCGGCCGCGGCGCCGGCCGTCCCGGGCGGCGACGACATCGGCATCACCGACGACGACCTCGAGATGGACGAGGTCAAGCGCGAGGCGGCGCTGCTCGAGAAGAAGAAGAACCGCAAGGAAGAGCGCGAGAAGGAGCGCGAGAAGGAAAAGGCGCAGAAGCGCGAGCGCGAGCGCGAGGCGAAGAGCAAGAAGGAGAAGGAGCGCGAGGAGAAGGAGGCGAAGAAAGCCTCGGCGGGCTTCCGCGCCCGGCGCGAATCGCACCTCGGCCGCAACCTGTTCCTGGGCATCTTCCTGCTCGCGATCGTCGGGGTCGGCGTGCTGCACGTGATGCCGGTATCGACCGGCGAGTACGAGCGCGCGGCCACCGAGGCGCTCGGCCGCCCGGTCAAGATCGGCGCCGGGCACTTCACGATGATCGGCGGCGTGCAGTACAAATTCGACAACGTCAGCATCGGCGACGTGGTGGTGCCCACGGTGCGCGCCTATCCGGAGCTCGGCTCGCTGTTCGACGAGAAAAAGGTGTTCAAGAGCATCGAGCTCGACGGCATGAGCCTGCCGCAGACCTCGCTCGGCGACGTGCTGTTCGCCAAGGTGAGGAGCGACAGCCTGGCGGTGCCGCGCATCACGCTGCGCAACCTCAAGCTGAGCGGCCCGCTCCCGCTGCCGCCGCTGGACGCCGACGTGCAGCTCGATGCCGGCGGCCTGCGCTCGGCGACGCTGCGCGGGCCGGAGGGCCTGGTGGCCAAGCTGAATGCGAAGGACCAGTCGCTCGAGTTCGACGTCAACACCTCGCAGTTCACGCTTCCGTTCGCGCAGGGGATCACCCTCATCCAGTTCGCGATGAAGGGCGACGCGACGCGCCTCGGCATGAAGATCTCGCAGTGGGACGGGCTGCTGTTCAGCGGCAAGGTCACCGGCACGGCGAACGTGCGCTGGGGGAACACCTGGAACGTCGACGGCGTGCTGACCGCGCGCGGCGTGAACGCCGCGGTGTTCGCGCCGGCGCTGGTCTCCGACGGGCGCGCCGACGGCACGGGCCGCTTCTCCATGAGCGGCGTCGAGCCGGCGAAGCTTAGCGCCGGAGCCCGCCTCGAAGGCAGCTTCACCGTGCTGAAAGGCACCCTCGGCAGCGTCGACCTGTCGCGCGCGCTGCAGACCGGCGGGCGCGTGGTCAACGGCCAGACGCAGTTCGCCGAGATGAGCGGGCAGGGCGTGTACGACCGCGGCGCCGTCAGCCTGCGCAACGTCAACCTCGGCGCCGGCGCCCTCAACGCCGGCGCGAGCGCCGACATCGCCGAGGGCGGCGAGCTCTCCGGGCGCATCGTCGCCGACGTCAAGACCTCGACGCAGAACGTGCGGGCCACGCTGATCCTGGGAGGGACGGTTCAGGAGCCACAGGTCAGGAACTAGTGCCCCACGTCCTCCAGCTCCGCGGCCCGCGCGCGCTGTCGGAGTTCCGCCTCGCCAAGCTGCTCGCCTCGCTGCAGGCCCTCGATCCCGGGGTGCGCGCCGTCGCGGCCGAATTCCGCCACTTCATCGAATGCGATGCGCCGCTCGCGGCCGCCGAGCGCGCGCTCCTCGAGCGGCTGCTCGCCTACGGGTCGATGCCCGACAAGGCCGCCGGCAACCTGTTCCTGGTCGTGCCGCGCGTGGGCACGATCTCGCCCTGGTCCTCCAAGGCGACCGACATCGCCCGCAACTGCGGGCTGAACGTGCGCCGCATCGAGCGCGGAACCGCCTTTTACATCGAGCACAACAAGAAAGACGTCGCCGCGCTGCTGCACGACCGCATGACCGAAGCCGTGTTCCACTCGTTCGAGGAAGCCGAAAAGCTCTTCGAGCATGTGCCGCCGCGCCCGCTGCAGTCGGTCGCGACCGGCGCGCTGCGCGAGGCGAACCGCCGGCTCGGCCTCGCGCTCGCCGAGGACGAGATCGAATACCTGGAGAAGGCGTACCGCGGCCTTGGCCGCGACCCGACCGACGCCGAGCTGACCATGTTCGCGCAGGCCAACTCGGAGCACTGCCGGCACAAGATCTTCAACGCCGACTGGATCGTCGACGGCGATAGGAAGGACAAGTCGCTCTTCGCGATGATCCGCCATACGCACGCGGCGAATCCGCAGGGCACGGTGCTCGCCTATGCGGACAACTCCGCGATCCTGGAAGGCCGGCAGGCGGTTCGCTTTTATCCCGATTCTGATTTTTCATACAAGAAAACCAGAGAACTCACCCACACCGTTATCAAGTGCGAGACGCACAACCATCCGACCGCGATCTCGCCTTTCCCGGGGGCCGCCACCGGCTCCGGCGGCGAGATCCGCGACGAGGGCGCGACCGGCCGCGGCGCCAAGCCCAAGGCGGGACTGGTCGGCTTCTCTGTTTCGCACCTGCGGCTGCCGGGCGCGCTGCAGCCTTGGGAAGAGCGCGATCCCGGGCGCCCGGCGCACATCGCGTCCGCGCTCGACATCATGCTCGAGGGCCCGATCGGCGCCGCGTCGTTCAACAACGAGTTCGGCCGCCCCAACCTGAGCGGCTACTTCCGTACCTTCGAGCACGAAAACCGCGGCTACCACAAGCCGATCATGCTGGCCGGCGGCCTCGGGTCGCTCAGCGCGCCGCAGTCGGCGAAGGCGGCGTTGCCGGTCGGCACGCTGCTCGTGCAGCTCGGCGGCCCGGGCATGCTGATCGGCATGGGCGGCGGCGCCGCCTCGTCGATGGGCGCCGGCGCGAATCTCGCCGAGCTCGACTTCGACTCGGTGCAGCGCGGCAATGCCGAGATCGAGCGGCGCGCGCAGGAAGTGCTCGACCGCTGCTGGCAGCGCGGCGCGGCCAACCCGATCCTGTCGGTGCACGACGTCGGCGCCGGCGGCCTTTCCAACGCGATTCCCGAGATCGCGCATGCCGCCGGGCGCGGCGCGCATCTTTCCCTCAGGGCGATTCCCTCGGAAGACACGGGCATGTCGCCGCGCGAGATCTGGTGCAACGAGGCGCAGGAGCGCTACGTCCTCGCCATCGCTCCGGAGAGCCTGGAGCAATTCAGGAAGATCTGCGAGCGCGAGCGTTGCCCGTTTGCGGTGCTCGGCACGGCGAGCGCGGACGGCAAGCTGAGGATCGACGATGAGAAGTTCGCCAATCGCCCGGTCGACATCGACCTCGAGGTGATCCTCGGCAAGCCGCCGAAGATGCTGCGCGACGTGAGGCGCGTCGCCCCGCGGCTGAGCGCCTTGTCGCTGGACAGGATCACGCTGGAAGAGGCCGTGCGGCGGGTGCTGCGCCATCCCGCGGTCGCCGACAAGAGCTTCCTCATCACCATCGGCGATCGCACCGTCGGCGGACTTTGCTCGCGCGACCCCTTCGTCGGGCCCTGGCAGGTGCCGGTAGCCGATTGCGCGGTTACGCTCGCCGACTTCGAGGGCTACGCCGGCGAGGCGTTCGCCATCGGCGAGCGCACGCCGCTCGCCCTGATCGACGCGCCCGCGTCGGGGCGGATGGCGGTGGGCGAGGCGATCACCAATCTCGCGGCCGCCAGGATCGATTCATTGCAAAGGGTGAAGCTCTCCGCGAACTGGATGGCCGCGGCGGGCCATGGCGGCGAGGATGCGGCGCTCTACGACACCGTGAAGGCGGTCGCCATGGACCTCTGCCCGGCGCTCGGCCTCGCCATTCCGGTCGGCAAAGATTCGCTTTCCATGCGCACGAAGTGGGACGGCGGGGAGATCGTCGCGCCGATGTCGCTGATCGTGTCGGCGTTCGCGCCGTGCGAGGACGCGCGCGCCACGCTGACGCCGCGCCTGCGCACCGACGCCGGCGACACCGAGCTGATCCTGGTCGACCTCGGGCAGGGAAAGAACCGCCTCGGCGGCTCGATCCTCGCGCAGGTGCACTCGCAGCTCGGCGACGAGTGCCCGGACCTGGACGATCCCCGGCTGCTGAAGGGGTTCTTCGAGGCCATCCAGAAAATCCGTCCTTCGATCGTCGCCTATCACGATCGCTCCGACGGCGGCCTGTTCGCCGCGGCCTGCGAGATGGCGTTCGCCGGCCACTGCGGCGTGACGCTCAACCTCGACCCGATCGCCTTCGACGCGGCCGCCGACGACGTCGACGCCTTCAAGCGCGACGGCGCGGAGCAGCTCGCCGGCCGGGCGAGCGACCTCGCGCTTGCCGCGCTCTTCAACGAGGAGCTGGGCGCGCTGCTGCAAGTGCGAATCGGCGATCGCGGCAAGGTAATGGCGGCGCTGCGCGAAGCGGGCCTGGGCGATTGCTCGCACATCGTCGGTGCGTTGAACGCCCGCGACGAAGTGCGCATCGTGCGTAACGCGCGCCAGGTATTCGCCGCGAAGCGCGTCGACCTGCAGCGCGCCTGGAGCGAGACGAGCTGGCGCCTGCAGGCGCTGCGCGACAACCCCGACTGCGCGCGAGAGGAGCACGACCGGATCCTCGACGCGGCCGACCCCGGCCTTTCCGTGGCTTTGTCCTTCGAAGAGAAGAACGTCCAGGTCGTTTCCAGAGCCAGGCCGCGCATCGCGATCCTGCGCGAGCAGGGCGTGAACGGCCAGGTGGAGATGGCGGCTGCGTTCGACCGCGCCGGCTTCGAGTCGGTCGACGTGCACATGACCGACCTCATCGCCGGGCGCGCCAGCCTGGAGGGCTTCAAGGCGTTCACCGCCGGCGGCGGCTTTTCCTATGGCGACGTGCTCGGCGGCGGCCGCGGCTGGGCGAGCACCATCCTGCACAACGCCAAGGTGAGGACGGAGTTCGAGCGCTTCTTCGCGCGCCGCGACACCTTCGCGCTCGGTGCGTGCAACGGCTGCCAGATGATGGCGCAGCTGCGCGAGCTGGTGCCCGGAGCCGAGCACTGGCCGCTGTTCCTGAAGAACCGCTCGGAGCAGTTCGAGGCGCGCCTGGTGATGGCGGAGGTGACCGAGAGCCCGTCGATCCTGTTCCGCGGCATGGCCGGGAGCCGCATGCCGATCGTCACGGCGCACGGCGAGGGCAGGGCGGTGTTCGACAAGGGCCACCAGGAGAAGGCGATCGTGGCGATGCGCTATGTCGACAATCGCGGCCAGCCGACCGAGCTCTATCCGTACAACCCGAGCGGCACGCCCCAGGGCATCACGGGGCTGACGACGGCCGATGGGCGCTTCACCATCGTGATGCCGCACCCGGAGCGCGTGTTCCGCAACGTGCAGATGTCCTGGTCGCCCGACGGCGCCGGAGAAGACTCGCCGTGGATGCGGATCTTCCGCAACGCCCGCGCGTGGATCGGCTGATGCAGCGGCGGCGCGCGCGATGAGCGTCGAGGCCGGCGATTTCGGCGCCATCTCGAAGCTCGAGGCCGCGCATCGGCAGCTCGACAGCGCGCTCTCGCTGTGGTTCGCCGACGGCGATTCGATCTCCGTGCACACGCTGGTCGGCGCGGCCTACCAGATCATCCAGGACGTGAGCCACAACCGGGGCGGGCCCGGCGATCTGCTGAACTCGGAGTTCGTGCCGGCGCGTTTTCGCGATGAGCTGCGCGGCGACCTGCGGCGCGACGTCCTGTTCTTCCGCAACGCCGATCGCGACGCGGGGACGGTCAGCGTGCTGGCGCCCGTCCCGACGCTGCTGTTCCTGATCCTTTGCGTTCAGACGCTGCGCGACCTGAACGAGAAGCTCACCGACCACCAGATGGCATTCCTGGGCTGGACCGCGGTCGCCCATCCGGACCTCGTGACCGGCGCGGTGCGCAACACCTACGCAGCGCTCGCGCCCGAGCAGCGGGCGCTCATGGTGAGCAACGGCAAGCGGCAGTTCCTCAAGGACGCGCTCGGAAACTTCGCGCTCCTGCGCCGGCAGGGGAAGCTCTAGCAGCGCCGATGCAAACGGCAAGATATTCCAGCCGGAGTCCCACGAGCCCGAGCCACTGGCCGGGGGGAACGAGGGGCTGCGCACCATCCACCCTGCCGTAGACCACGTGAGCCAGCGTGCCGACCCGGTTTCGGTCGTCGAGGGTGAGAGTGCCTTGGAACGTGAAGGTGCCGTAGCTCAGCCCGTCGCCCCAGTAGCGCGTGCGCGCTGGATCGACAAACATGTCGTACCTCAGGAAATTGAGCGCGTTGTCGCGCATCTGCCGGGACGGCGCGGGAGGAATCGCCTGCAGGTTGTATTCCACGTCGACGCGGAGGCCGTCCCGCTGTGCCCTGGTGCACGTGACGCTGATGGTGTTGGTGCCGTTGATCGGTGGCGAGTTCTGCGTCATCTGCCCGCGGCCGAAGTCGAAGACCTGCGAATTGATCTGGCACTCCGCGGGTCGTACCGGGCAATCCAGCCCCGGTGCCGGCGGCTGCCTCGGGGACTGCACGATCTGCGCCCACGCAGAGAGCGAAAGCAGCGCGCACCCGGCCGCGAGCACGAAGCCTGTTACTGGCATGTAAAGGACCCCAGGGTAGCTCCCGAGGTGAATCCCTCAGGCAGATCGACCGTGGCGCGGCACGCGCGCTCGCCGATCCGCACCTGCAGGACGTTGGGCCTGGCGCGATCAAGACCGCTCACGTAGACGCGTCCCCGGCGGGCCACGGGAAACTCCTCGTCTGCGTCGCCGACGCGCGCGACCGCGCCCGCCGGCACTGGCCGGCCGTTGGCCTCGAGGAGCGTAAGCGTAGCCGAGAGCCTGCGCTGGACCCCCATGTCGAGCAGCACGCCCATGCGGTTTGCGATCTTCACCTGCTTCTCATTCTCCCCGAAGGAACCGTCCAGCGGAATGTTCTCGGCCTCGAACGTGATCGTGTTGGGGAGGAAGCCGGACAGGCGCGGAATCACCGCGACGCCGCTCGCGTCGGTTTTTCCCACCGGCTGGCTGTTGGCGTACACCTGGACGTCGGGGAAGTCGGCGACCTTCACGATGGCGAAGCTCTGGTCGAGATACCGGGAAACCCTCCATTCGCCGCCCGCGGTCGCAACGCTACCGCGGTAGTAGGCCCGGTTGGCGCGGACGTCGAAGGAATCCGCGGCTTCGACGCCGAATTCACCGATGCCGGCTCGCCAGAACGCGCCGAGCTCCAGGCGCCGGGCGTCGGCCTGCTCGCCGGCGAGCAGGCGATAGCCAAAGCTGTCTGTCTCCAGGAGGTTGCGGCTCACGTTGACGAGCGCGTTCGTTTCAGACGGGTTGCTGCGGCGCTCGGCGGTGACGGTGGCGAAGTCTCGCTCGCCCAGCGGCAGCGCAAGCATGATCGAGAGAACCGTGTTGGTTGGCTGCGCGCTGCCCGAGAACCGCGAGAGGTTCGCGGTCAGCGTGGCCGACGACGTTACCGAATACGACCAGCCGAGCGTGGCGGTGTCGAACGTGCCCGTCCGGTCGTTCGTGCGCAGCGCCAGCGCGTTCACCCAGTGCCGCTCGAAGACCCGCGCTGAGGCCGAGAACTGGCGCATGCCAAGCGTGCGGATCTGGTTGGGCTCGGACGCTACGTCCAGGTAATTGCTGGATTGCTCCTGCGCCGCGGCGCCGACGGTCCAGTCGCGCTCATTGCGCTGGAAGAACACCTTGGCAAGCTTGCCGGTGCCGTCGCCCGTACTCAGGGCCCCGCCCACGCCCGCCATTCCGAGTACCGGCAAGGTGACCTGCACTACGCCGCCCAGATTGCCCCGATCGGCCATGGCTTCGCCGTGCCCCTCGACAGTCAGCCAGTTGGTCACGCCATAGCGATGCG
>Ga0068871_100000469_pt1 | contig 27635 bp, 26 predicted proteins | sample KBSMisM72_FD_72750 | JGI IMG/M metagenome (GOLD analysis project Ga0068871, IMG submission 72750) | Miscanthus rhizosphere microbial communities from Kellogg Biological Station, Michigan, USA - KBS Miscanthus M7-2 | ecosystem: Host-associated > Plants > Roots > Rhizosphere > Soil ...
CGGCGTCCGGCTGCAGCCACCGCGCGGGCGTGAAGTGTCCGGCGTCAGGAAACACTGCCGGATCCAGTCCGACCATCCGGAGCAGCAACACGATAATCGTACCGGCGGGCACACGAACATTGCCGATGGACGTGTCGACGTTTGACTCGTGCAGGAGGATTGGAAACGCCGGCTTCAGACGCATCGCCTCTTGAATGACGGCGTCGGTGTTCGGAAACGGAATGGAGAACGTGTCGAAGTCGTGAAGCACGTCCTCGTCCCCGAGCAGAGCGTCGGCTTCTTTCTGGACGATCCGTTGCCACTCCGGGCTTTCGCAGAGGAAATACACAACCCACGCGATCGTGTTCGCCGTTCCGTCCGCGCCCGCCAACAACGTGGAGAACACGTTGCCGAACACATCGTCGTCCGTAAAGCCGGAGTCGGGCGCATCGCGAGCGGCGACGAGCGCTTCGATCAAATTCGCGGGACGCTCGAGCAGGCTTGGGTCCGCGCGCATCCGCGCCCGCGCTTGGGCAATGAACTCGTCGACGGCCAGGTGCAAATCGTGCAGTGCACGATCGAACGAGCGATCGGCAGGCAGCTTCACGTACCGCCAATATGGAATCGGCGTGTTCACCCTGGAATGAATCATCGGGAAGATGCGATTCAGGTGCCGGACGACGTCACTGCTGCCTTCGATGGTGTTGATGTCGCTGCCGAACGCGAGCCCTGCCGTGACGTCGGTCGCGTAGCGGGAGAGCTCGGGCTGCACGTCGACGGCGCTGCCAGACGACGCGGCCGCCCGCCATCGATTCAGCAATCGCCTCGTCACTTTCACGACTTGAGGGAAGAAGCTTCGCAAGTGCGCAGGATTGAACGCCTGCATGCTCAGCCTGCGTTGACGCTTCCAGTGCTCGCCCTCGGCGGAGACGAGACCGGTGACGCCCATGTCTTCCATCACCGATTCGATCGTCTTCGATCGGCGGAACGTCGCGGGGCGCTCCTTGAGCACCTGCATGATGCCGGCGTGATCGGCGATGATCAGGGCTTTCCTGTTCGCAGCGCGCAGCCTGTAGAACGAGCCGTACTTACGCGCCCAGTCTTCGAGAATCAGGTGGATGCGGTCCTGTTTGAGTTGAAACAGATTGCCGGCAATCGGCCACCCGGGCGGCGCCGGCAGCTCGTTGAAGTCGATGGGTGAATTCATCTACTTTGCCGCCAACCAGGTTGCTGCCGGAAAGAGGAAGCGATAGCCGAGCAGCCCGACGCTCAGCCACATCGTGGCGAACCAGAACGGGATTCCCAGGAAGTCGGGCGCAGGATACGACCACAAACCCGTCGACACGCCGAACAGCTCGACGACCAGTCCGAGCGCCAACGCAAACAGCGCATGTTGGACGTCACGCGTCGTGTGAAACAACACGAAGAGCAACGCAGTGGAGCACAACGTCGCCGCGAACAGCGCCCGCGAGTCGAATGAGAAGACGGAAAACGCGATGGATGTCACGGCCAGGCCGGCGACGCTCTTCCAGTTGAAGACGTACGTAGTGTCGGCCGTCGAGAGGAACCGCTTCATGCTCAGGAAGTAGAACCCCCACAGCAGCGGCTCGTAGTAGGGCATCAGCAGCACGTCTTTGAAGCGGAATTCGAACAGACCGGCCTTCAGACAGACGTAGTTCTGACCGACGAAGAACACGCCCGCCAGCGCGAACACAATCAGCTCGTTCCAGCGAAGGGGAAAGAACAGGAGCGCCCACAGCACCGCCAGAATGGCCGTCACCAGCAGCCGGTTCGGAACGAAATGGATGATGAGGCCAGTGAGGAGGGTTGCGAGAACGACTCGGGGTCTCTGATTCAGCATCTGGGCACGGCGATGCTGATTAAAACAAAAAAGGCGGGAGAACGCTCCCGCCTTTTTTGCCGCCTAGTTGGCCGAAGTGCTTAGTTCTTCTTCTTGCGGCGCGCGCGGGCCAGACCGGCAAGGCCGAGTCCGAACAGCGTGAGCGTCGCCGGCTCGGGAACCTGATCCTGCGTGAAGACGCGGCCCGGGTCGTTGCTCTGGAAGCCGCACGCGTTGGCGGCGCTGGTGCAGTTCTGGGCGCCAACGCCCCACGACGGCAGCTGGTTGAACCGGTTGCTGAAGCGAAGGTCGCGCTGCTCTCCCGGCTCGCCACGAACGAGGTTGCCGTTCGGGTCGACGAAGAACCAGTTGCCGTTCAGGGCGTCAGTCCAGGGACCGTGCGCCGCGAGCGTCGTGTCGACGTCAGCGAAGCTGTCGGCCTGACCAGTCGCTCCGCCGATGATCACGTTCGGCGCATCGCCCTTGATGAACGTCAACGGGTCGCCGTCGATGACGCCGTTGTTGAAGTTCAGACGGGCGAGGAACGTGCCGCTCGTGAAGGCGCCGACGGTGGCTGCGTTCGGAGCGCAACCGCCCGCGATGCAGGCTGCCGTAATCGTGTCGCTTCCCGCGTCATGCCAGAACAGGTCGATGTGGCCACCAGTCGCCGTCGTGGCGCTCGTGTTCTGGATGCCGTAGAAGATGCCGGTGATCTGACCGGCAGTTCCACCGGGGCCGTCATCGGCGAAGAACACGGGGCCGCCACCGATGTTCAGGTGTGGAATGGACACCGCGCCCAACTGCATGCTCGTGACGTTGAAGATACCCCAGTTGCCCTGGGTCCCGACGGCCGGCGCATAGCCAGGAACGACGAGATCGTTGGCGAAGCTCGTCACTTCCAAGTTGTTAAACTGGAAGTAGACCGGGGTGTTCGGCGGCAACGCCAGCGGAGCCGCCGCTGCTGTTCCCACGCCACACAACAGCGCGAAAGCAGTTAACGCAAACCTTCTCATGATATGTACTCCTTCAGACGCGATGGTCGTTGGCTCGCGTGACGGGAACGCCCCGCCCTCGACTTATTAGCGTGCCCGTCTCCGGCACCGCGAAACCGTTCGGCCCAACAGGTAGCAAACCTAAGACCGGGGGGCGCTGATTTTCTAACGTGTTGCATTACTATAAGTTACGAGGTTTGGCGTGCCTGCAACCTCTTGAAAAGTCTTACCAGGCGGCGACATAGTTCGCGGCCGGGGCGTGGAGGCAGACTCTTTGACGTTTAAGCTAGATCCGATAAGGCAAGTCGTGAGGCTTCGGTCGGTCACTGCCTACGCGGCGATGCTCGGAATCGGCGCCGCAGCCTTCCTGTTCATCCGCCGCGCGGGTGAGACTCTAACCGCACCTCCGCCCGGGATCGCTCGTCTCGCACCGGTTGCCGCTTCTGGCGGTACCCCTAACATCCTGTTGCATCTACTGCTCGCCCTCGCGGCCGTCATCATCTCGGGACACCTGCTCGGCAGGCTCCTGAAAGCGATCGGGCAGCCTCCAGTGATCGGCGAGATTCTCGCCGGCATCATGCTCGGACCGTCGATTCTTGGACGCTTCGCTCCGGCGATCGCGCAGCAGGTGCTGCCGGCCGCAGTCGCCCCCTCGCTCGGCATCCTCGCGCAGATCGGCGTCATCCTTTACATGTTTCTCGTCGGCCTCGAGCTCAACGGCGACCTGCTTCGCGGCCGCGCCCACGTGACCGTCCTGACGTCGCATTCGAGCATCGTCACGCCGTTCGTGCTGGGGTCGATGCTGGCGCTGGCGCTGTATCCGCGGCTGTCGACGAGCGACGTGTCGTTTACCACCTTCGCGCTGTTCATGGGCGTCGCCATGTCGGTCACGGCGTTTCCGGTCCTTGCGCGCATCCTGACCGACCGTCGAATGAGCACGACCGAGCTCGGCGTCGTGGCCCTCACCTGCGCCGCCGTCGACGACGTCACGGCGTGGTGTCTGCTGGCCGCTGTCGTCGGGATAGCTCAAGCACGTAGCTCCGACGCTCTCCAGGTCGTGGTGCTCGCCGCCGCGTTTGTTACCGCGATGTTCGTGGTCGTGCGTCCTCTGGTCGGTAAGCTGGTCTCTCGATCGGGCGACCGCGAGCCGACGCGCGATGCGGTGGTGCTCGCGTGCGTCGGCGCACTGCTGTCGGCGTTGATCACCGAAGGCATCGGCATTCACGCGGTGTTCGGCGCGTTTCTGTTTGGCGCCATCATTCCGCACGACAGCAAGGTTGCCGTCGGATTGCGGGACCGCCTGCAGGATCTCGTCACCATCTTTTTGCTGCCGGCGTTTTTCGCGTTTACCGGGATGCGCACCCAGATCGGACTGCTCTCGCGACCGTCCGATTGGATTATTTGCGGCGTGATCATCGTCGTCGCGACGAGCGGAAAGTTCGGCGGCACGCTCTTCGCGAGCCGCGTCGCGGGCATGAGCTGGGGCCGCTCGGCGGCGCTCGGCATTCTCATGAACACTCGGGGACTCATGGAACTGATCGTGCTCAACGCCGGACTCGATCTCGGAGTGATCTCGCCGAAGTTGTTCACGATGATGGTGCTCATGGCGATCGTGACCACGGTCATGACGACGCCTGTGCTTCATCTACTTCGGAGCTCTCCGCCGCTCGTTCCGGTTGGACAGCGAAACGGCGAAAGGCTCCACACACGCGCGAGTCGGTAGGACGGTGATGACAAGCACACACGTTGACGCAGTCGTGATTGGCGGCGGGCCGGGCGGAACTACAGTGGCCACGCTCTTGGCGAGACAAGGACTGAACGTCGAGCTGTTCGAGCGGCGAACGTTTCCGCGATTTCATATCGGCGAGTCGCTGCTTCCGGCGTCGCTGCCGATTTTCGAGGAGCTCGGGGTTCACGAAGAGATCAAGCGGCGATTTCTGAAAAAGCCGGGAGGGAAGTGGTACTACGGCAACAAGCCCGTCTTCAGCGACTTCAGCGCCGGCCCGCCCGGTACGTCGTTCGAGAAGACGCCGCACGCCTACATGGTGCGGCGGGAGGAATTCGACGAGATCCTTTTGAACAACTCGGTGCGGTCGGGCGCGCACGTGCACCAGGACCACACCGTGCTCGATGTCCTTCAGACTGGCGACCGCGTGACCGGCGTCACCGTCAAGGATCCGACCGGCGCGGTTCGCGAGTACACCTGCGACATGGTGTTCGATTGCAGCGGCTACTCGGCGTTCCTCGCGAGGAAATTCAATCTGCGCAGCGAGAATCGCCTCAACCGCATGGCGATCTTCGGGCACTACAAAACCGTTCCGCTCAACGAGGACGTCAAGAACGGCTGGTTCGTCGGACAGATGGTGTACGACGGGTGGATCTGGTTGATTCCTCTGAAGCCCGATCTCATCTCGATCGGACTGGTGATCCCCGTCGAAGAGTACAAGAAGGCGCAGCAGTCGCCGCAGGCGTTTCTCGAACACTACATGGCGACCACTCCCATCGTTCCTCCGAGCATCAGGGCGGACCGGCAACTCGAAGGCAAGATCCACGTGTACGGGAATCTCGGCTACACCACCTCGCGCGCTCACGGCGACGGGTGGGTCCTTGTCGGCGACGCGGCGTTCTTCATCGACCCGTGCTACTCGTCGGGTGTCCATCTCGCGCTCTCGATGGCCAAGCGGGCCGTCCATCTGTTTCTCGAGAGCCGGCGGACGGGAAAGCCCCAGACCGACATGTTCGCCGCGTACGAAGAGGAACTGCGCCAGGATGAAAAGCTCGTGCTGCGTTTCGTCGACGCGTTTTACATGGCGTCGAGAAATCGGGTCCTGAAGTGGCTCATTCCCGTGGGGACGACCGACCAGATCAATCGCAGCTTCGTGACCGTGACTGGCGGCGATTTCGCGACCCGCCCGTGGATGATCAACTGGGTGTACTACATGTCCCGAGTCGTGAGCGCGCTGTTCCCGATACGAGCGCGAGTATGACCGAGGCTCCATCGGCCGCATGATCCTCCTTCGCCTGATCAGCTGGCCGTACTTCCGAAAGCATCTTCTTCGGACGGCGCTGACCACCGCGGGCATCGTGATCGGCGTCGCGCTGTTCGTCGCCGTTCGCGTGGCGAACAACAGCGTCGTCTCCGGCTTTTCGGGCACGGTCGACCGCATCGCCGGAAAGACCGAACTTCAGATCACGGCGGGCGAAACCGGGTTCGGGGAAGAAATCCTCGAGCAAGTGCAGGCGGCGTCCAGCGTGCGCGTCGCCGTGCCGGTGATCGAAGCCGTCGTCGACTCGAACATCAAAGGGCAGGGCAGCGTGCTGGTCATGGGCATCGACATGACCGGCGACCGCAGCTTGCGTGACTACGATCTCGAAGACAGCAAAGACGACGTCATCGACGACCCGCTCATCTTCCTGGCGCAGGCGGACTCGCTGATTGTCTCGAAGGAATTCGCCGACAGGAACCACATCGCCGTCGGCACCCGTCTGCCGTTGGGAACGGCCGAAGGCACGAAGACATTCAAAGTTCGCGGCATCGTGAAAACGTCCGGGCTGGCGAGCGCGTTCGGCGGCAACATCGCGATCATGGACATCTACGCCGCGCAGAAGATGTTCGGGCGCGGCCGGACGTTCGATCGCATCGATCTTGCGAGAAAGCCTGGCGTGGCGATCGCCGACTGCGAAAAGCAGCTTGGCGCGCTGCTGGGCCCGGGCTTTCACGTGCAGGCGCCGTCGTCGCGCGGCGGCCAGTTCGAGACGATGATCGCGAGCTATTCGCTGATGGTGAGCCTGTCCAGCGCGTTTGCGCTGTTCATCGGGATGTTCATCATCTACAACTCGTTCTCGACCGCCGTGGCACAGCGACGCTCCGAAATCGGCATCTTGCGCGCGCTTGGCGCCACCCGGGGGCAGATTCGGGCGCTCTTTCTCGGCGAAAGCGCTGTCATCGGCGTCATCGGATCGATCATCGGTCTGGTGCTCGGATTGTTGATTGCCCGCGCGATCGCCGCGTCCATCGGCGCGCTCATCGCCGACGTGTACGGCGTCGCCCAGCAGGCGTACGAGCTCGCCACGAGCCCGTCGATCCTGGCGCTGTCGCTCGTTGTGGGTATCGCGACCAGCGTGGCGGCCGCGTTGATTCCAGCCAGCAGCGCCGCCGACGTGGATCCGGTGCGTGCGATTCAAAAGGGCAGTTATCAGCTTCTTTCAGCCGGCGAACACCGGCTTCGCGTCGGGCTCGCGTGTGTGCTCTGCCTCATCTCGGCGGCGTGTTTGACGTTGTCGACGTCGCGGTCGGTTTTCTACGCGGGGTACTTGTCATTGGTCCTCGCCGCGCTGCTCGTGGTGCCGCTGCTCTGCGTCGCGCTGGCGCGTGCGTTGCGGCCGCTGCTGCGACGTATCCTCGCCGTGGAAGGGACGCTCGCGGCCGACAGCCTCATTCGCGCACCGCGTCGGACGTCGGCAACGGTGGCCGCCCTCATGCTGTCGCTGGCGCTCGTCGTGGCGTTCGCGGGCATGGCACAGGCGAGCTACAGCAGCATCGTCGACTGGATGAACGTCAGCCTGAATTCAGACCTCTTCGTGCTTCCGTCACAAAACCTGGTCACGCAGACCACTCGATTCCCCGTCGCGATGGCGCAAGAGCTTGCGGCCGTGAACGGCGTCGATCGCATCCAGATGGTACGGAGCGGACGGATCACGTTCAAGGACACGCCGGTGATGCTCGTCGCGCTCGAGCTGGCGAGCATCCAGCAAACGGTCGATCTGCGTCCGATCTCCGGCAGCAAAGAGGAGATGTATCGGAAGTCGATCGCCGGAGAAGGATTGCTGGTCTCCGACAATCTCGCCGAGCTCCATCGATTGAAGCTTGGCGACATCGTCGATCTCGACGCGCCGTACGGGCAGGTTCATCTGCCGATCGTCGGCGTCGTCGTCGATCAGTCCGATCAGCAGGGAACGATCATCGTGGATCGGAGTGTCTTCATCAGGTATTGGCACGACGACGCGGTCAACATCTTTCGGCTGTATCTGAAGCCCGACGCGGTTCATGCGGACGTCCGGCAGCGCATCTTCGACCGTTTCGAGGGCAAGCGGCGAGTCTTCGTGCTGACAAACCGCGAGCTCAAACAATACATTCTGAAGATCGCGGATCGCTGGTTCGGGCTCGTCTATCTCCAGATTGCGGTTGCCGTGCTGGTCGCGATTCTGGGCATCTTCAACGCACTGACCGTGTCGATCACGGATCGCCGGCGCGAGTTGGGGGTGCTGCGCGCCGTTGGCGGTTTGCACAGTCAGATCCGGGGGACAATCTGGCTCGAGGCCCTGAGCGTCGCGGCCATCGGGCTGGTCGTCGGAGGCGTGTTGGGCGCGGCGAACCTCTACTACGTACTGGAAATCGTCCGGCGCGATATTTCCGGGCTACGGCTCGACTACCACTTCCCGATAAGCACCATGGCGGCCCTCGTGCCCATCATCCTGGCCACGGCGTTCCTCGCGGCACTATGGCCGGCGGAAGCCACGGTCCGGGGCTCTCTCGTCGAGGCGTTGGAATATGAATAGAACAAAACAGCATCTGATCTTTGCAGCGATCGCGTGCGCCCTCGCATCGGCGCGATTGGGGAATTCGCGTCTCTATGCGGCCGACTCCGCGAGGCAAATCATCGACGAGGCGCAGAACCGGGCCACGTCGAAGTCGGAGCGGTACGAAGGGCTGCTCGAAACCATCGGCGAAGGCGGCGAACGGGCCGAGAAGCGGTGGTCGTTCGAGCGGCTCGGTTCGCATGGCCAGAGCAAGGTCGTCATTGCGTTCAAGGCGCCGGCGGAAGTCAAAGGCGTCGCGCTGCTCATCGTGAACCATCCTGACCGGGCGTCCGATCAATGGATGTGGACGCCGAACATCGAACGCGACCGGCGGATCGCGATGCAGGACCGTTCGACGCGGTTCTTCGGCACGGATTTCAGCTTCGAGGACCTCGAGGAGCGCGATGTCGATCAATTCGACTACGAGCTGCTCGGCGAGCAGAAAATCGAAAACGCCTTGTGTTGGAAAATTCAGTCGGTCCCGAAGCAGGCGAAGTCGTCGCAGTACACGAAGTCGATCGTGTACGTGCGGAAGGACAACTACGCTTTCGCGCGGATTGAGTCGTTCGTCAAAGACCTCGCGGTCCGGAGGCTGAACTACTCGAGCATCACGAACATTCAGGGCATCTGGACGGCGAAGTCGCTCTCGATGACCGATGTGCGGCGAGGCAGCCTGACGCGGCTGACGCTCGAGAAAGTCGAATACAACGTGCCGCTGTCGGAGGATCGATTTACCGTGCAATCGCTGCGGGATCGTTGACCGCAAACCGCGATCGATTCGCAAAGACTTCGCTTTTTCGGCCGCCGGAAGAACGTTCGTCACTCACGATTGACGTTCACGCCGAACGAGTGATGCTTTCACGACAACGAGCGCAGGTTCGCGTGCCACAACTCGCTCTCCAGCGCGTGCGAGTGAGAGTTGTTTCACACAGATTGACGCAAACGGCGTCGACACCACTGCTCGAGGCGCGCAGACGGCAGCGGGACAGCCTGAGACGACCGCTGAACGCGTTCAGACAGCCTGATTACGAGGGCAGATAAGTCGGCAGCACCGGCACGAGCCGCTTCACGAAGTCGACGGCGTGCTGTTCCGCCTGCGTTTCGGCATTATCGTCGTTCGGGGCCATAGGGACGATGACGCGAACGAGGGCTGCGTCCGTCCTGTTCATGCGGACGGCGTCGCGCACGAGATAGAACTTGCTCCAATACTCGCTCGCCACGACGCGGCCGTGGCTCTGATACCAGTACAAAACGAGTTGCCGGTCGACCCCCTTCTGAATCACATAGCGGTTGACCGACATGGTGCCGGCAATGCCCGCTGCTGCGGGTACGGCGATGGTCAGCAGGCTCTGGGCGAGCGGCTCCCACCCCGCGCCGGGCAAACAGTTTTGCGGCGAGTGGATGGAATCGCCCTGGCGCTGGCTCTTGTAGTAGCCGATGTATAACCCCGCGGCCGAGCGTTCCGGCCCGTAATACGCCCGATTCAGATAGTCGTCGACACCCAACACCGCGAGCACTTTGTCTTCGATGGGAGGCAAGGGTTGCCCGGACCAGTCGCCCAGCTGCGACGGGAATTCGGTAAAGCTCACGCGCGGAGGCGCGGCTTCGGGACGGTTCGCGCGCACGAGAGCGACCGAGCCGCACAGGAGCGTCACGAACAGGACAATCGCTCGGTTCAGCATATGAATGCCCCTAAACGGACGCAGCCATCGGCGCCGGCGCCGCGGCCGGCGCGACGAGCGCGATGATGCGTTGGATGGCCAGCGTCAGCGCGAATGCCGCGACGAACACCAGCCAGCCCGAGAACTCGTGGAAAAAGCCTTCAGCCGCTGCGGCGCCAAACTTGTGCGCGGCGATTCCGGTGCCGGCGACGCGAATGCCGTTGGTCACGACCGCCACGGGAATCGACGAGAGCGCGACGAAGAGCCGCACCCACAGGCGGCGATCGGAAAAGTAGCCGAGCACGATGGCCAGCGTCAGCAGCGAGACCAGCGACCGGATGCCGCTGCACGCCTCGGCCACCTCCAGCGTCGTGTTGGCGAGAATCAGGACGTTGCCTTCGCGCAGCACGGGCACGTCGGCCATGCCCATCGCGGCCTCGCCGAATTTCGACGCGAGCAGTTGGAGCGGAAAAGCGATCTGGTTGAAGAGGATCGCCGGAATCGGAATCATCAGCAGAAGAAACGCGATGGGGAACGCCAGAATACGCAGGTGCCGCCAGCCGAACATGAACAGCACCGTCCCCGTCAGCGCGCCGACAATCGACACACGCGTCAGAAACAGTTCCGAGCCGAGAATGCCGGCAAGCAGGACGGCGATGCTGCCGATGACCACGACGAGGCCGAGCACGCTGGGCGTTTGCGCCTCCGCCTTCAGGCGCTCGCGACGCTCCCACGCGAAGTAGACGGCAATCGGCACGATCAGAAAGCCGTGTGAGTAGTTGTCGTCGTGATACCAGTCCATCACGAGCCTGGCAAACACCTGCCAATACAGCAGGGCAAAACCGGCGGCTACGGCGACCGCTGCCAGGCGGCCTTTGGTGGATGTGACCATCGGGCGTGTTGTCAGCAAAAGGGTTACCGGCGGAACTCTAACAAATCACGGCTGAAATCTGGCATTAGGAAGACTTTCGTCCGCGTTCTAACGGGTATTGTGCGCGGCTATCGTAGCGTGATTGTCACACGGCGGGGGAAGTAACCGGCCGGACTGACGCGCCACATTCGGGCGGCGTCAGGTCCGTCCGGTTGCATCCGGCCGTCGTCAGACGGCCGGGACGAAGACGGATTCAGCAAGGGCGCTGCCAATGCCGCGCGCGAGCCACGCCGTGTTTTCGACGAGCGCCGCACTTGCAAGTGCATTGATGCGATGACTTTACTCTGCACCGCCGAGACATCTGCATCGCTGTGGCAGAATCACACGCATGAACCCGCTGGTCGAGTTCATCAAGGAGTTCCTCATCCCGGGCAGCACCTGGTTTCTGCTGATCGCGGCGACGGGGAGCGTCCTGCTGTTTTTTGGCTCCGAGCGAAAACGGCGCATCGCGCGAGGCATTCTCGCAGGACTCGTCGTGTTCTATTGGGTCATCAGCGTACCCGTCGTCGCCCACGGCCTGCAAACGGCCCAACGCAAACGCGCATCCGAGCCCGGCAGCACGCTCCCGGATACGCCGCTGCCAATCGTCGTTCTCGGCAACGGGCTCGGCGGCTATGTGGCGTTCGGCGGCCGGGTCGAAGTGCCTGATGGCCGGACCGCGATGAACACGCTGTTCGCGCTCGATCGTTATCGAGCGCATCCGGCGTCCATGGTGATCGCGTCGGGAGGTGTGCAACCACCATCCGACAACGACGGGTATCCCGAGGGCGCCGTGATCCGGGACGTGCTGATTCGGAATCACGTGCCGCCCGATCGGATCATCGTCGAGGGCCACTCGACGACCACGCGCGAGCAGGCGGTCGCCAGCGCCGGCATCCTCAAACGCCTCGGCTTGCCGACGTGCATCGTCGTGACGTCGCCGCAACAGATGGGCAGGGCGATCGATCTGTTCGCGCACGAAGGGATCAAGGCGCTGCCGCTTTACGTCACGTCGGTGCCCTGGTCACTCGGTGGCGACGCGCGATGGTGGGAATGGCTGATGCCGTCGACGTCCGCGCGCGCCGTGAGCCGCGACGTGATCTACGAGCTCATGGCGTGGCCGTACTATCGCGTCCGTGGATGGGTCGGTTGAGCGGCGGCGGACGGACGAAACTTCCGCTCGTGCTCTGGATCGCCACGGCGATCTTCATCGTCTACGGTACGACCATCCCGTTCAATTTCGTGTCGAGCAAGGCTGACGCGCTCGCGAATTGGACGCGCGTGGTGTGGAACCCCCTCATCTCGCCCGATACGGGACATCGCGTGTCGATTCCCGACTTCGTCGGCAACGTCCTGCTGTTCACGCCGTTTGGCTGCTTCGGTGTCTGGGCGCTGCGGCGCGTGCGTTCAAGCGTCGCCAAGATCGCGTTGCTGGCTGCGCTGAGCGCGCTGCTCAGCGCCTCCGTCGAAATCGCGCAGTTGTTTACCATCGATCGCGTCAGCTCTATGGCGGACGTGTTTGCCAATGCACTCGGCGGCACCGCCGGCGCTGTCGCCGGTCTCGCGCTCGGCGCGAGTGCGGGCGCGTTGATCGCAAACGCGGCCGCCGCGGGCTTGACCGACGCGCCGGCGTTTTTTCCGTTCGTCGTCGCCGCTCTTCTTCTCTGCGCTGGCGCGTGGGAGCCGTTTGACGTCACGCTCGACATCGGCAGCATCGTGCCGAAGCTGCGACTGTTTCTGCACGATCCCGTGCAGTTCGGGATGTTCAACGACGAAGGAATCGCGCTCCTGCAGCATCTGCTCTTCGCCTCGGCCCTCGTCGTCTGGCTGAAGCAGGTGCGCGTGCGATCGTCGCTCCGTGTTGCGGCGGCCATTGGCGTCGTCGCCGCGGTTGGATGCGAAGCAGGGCAGTTGTTCATTGCCGCGCGGATGCCGGGTGTGTGGGACGCCGTTGTCGGGGTCGCCGGAGTACTCGCCGGACTTGGCGCAGGAGTGGAGTTGTGGCGGTCGCGCCGATCCCCGAATCCATTCCGCTGGTGTGCCGGAGTGTTCGCCCTGACGGCGATGGGCGTCGCGATGCAGCAACTGAGCCCGTTCGACATATTGCGGGACAGCGTCAGGCCGTTTCAGTGGATGCCGTTTCTGAACTACTACACGTTGACGACGGGTCAAACGGTGAGCCATTCGGCGGAATTGCTGTTGTCGTACCTCCCGTTGGGATTCACGATGGCGGTTGCCGTCCGCAAGCCCTGGACCAGATTCGCGACCGTGACGGCGCTTGCGCTGACGATTGCCGTGCCCGTCGAGTACCTGCAGCGATTCATTGGCGGACGGTTTCCGGATATCACCGACATTGGATTGTCCGTGGCGGGCGCGTGGCTCGGCCAATGGATCGCGACCAGTGGGTGGTCGCTATTCGACGAACAACTTGCGCTCCTCAAACGTCCGTTGGTGACGCCCGGCCTGCCGTTCGCGCGGTGAAGGGCTCACTCGCACTCGCGATCGGCGTCCTCGGCGCTGCCGTCCTGACGATTGTCGCCGGCATAAAGATTCTGCTTCGCGCTCCGGGCATCCCATACAACGTCTCATCGCTGTTTTTGGACGACGGGAGCGTCTGGTCCCTCGGCTTCTTCGCACTGGCCGTTCTGTGGATCGGAGCAGGGGCCATGCTCGTCGCCTTCGCCGTCGCAAACAGCCGCATGCCGTACGCCGTCTTGCCGATCGCTCTTGTGGCCGTTGCCCTCGTGAGCAAGATGCTCGTGTCGAAAAGCGTGACCTACGAGAGCCTCGACGACGTGCTTGGTTCGAACAACCTGTTCGATCTCGTCACGCACCAGGCTATCTGGGGCGACTGGTGGCGAACTGAGTTTCTGCGAATCGGCATGGACGCCGTGGACTTCGTCGAACGCCGCGTGCGTTACTGCGCGTTGTACTCCGTACCGCTAATTGCTTTGGCGGGCGCGCTGCTTCCTCGAGCGACAACGATGGCGTCGCGGCCGGTGTCGAAGGCGGCCGTGCTGTCGACGGTCGTCGTTGGCGCGGTCTGGCTGTGGCTATGCGGCGGCATCGTGCTTACATGGGCGGCTACCGACAACCTCACCGAGCTCATCGCGGCTCCGTGGTTCCTGTTTGCGGTTGTGGTCGTGATGGCGCTCAACGTCGAACTCGTCTTGCGCGCTCGACGCTCCGCCCTCGGCGGCCTCGTAGCGCTTGGCGCATCAGCGGCGTGTCTCGTGGCGACGTGGTTCCTGCTGAACGCTGGTCTCGAACAGCACGTGCACAAGTATTCGTTCGTCTTCTCGGGTACGCAATTTCTGTTGGGCCCCGATCGCCAGCATGGATTGTCGCGAACGATCCTCTTCGCGCGTTGGAGTGTCGTGTATACCGGCGCAGTCGGCGCCGTTGCCGTAGGAGTCTGGATCGCCGACACGGCGATTGCCGGCGTGCGCGCTATTTGGGGGCGTTCGCGGGGTTCAGTTGCTCCTGAAGCGCCTTGATCTCCGGACGTTCGGCGAGCTTCGGGTCGGCCTCCAAGGCGGCCTTGAGGTCAGCCTTCGCACGGACGGCGTCGCCGGCCGCCGAGAAAATGACAGCCGCATGCCACAGAATCTCTGGATCCCGTCCGCCGAGCGCGCGAGCCGCGCGCATTGAGTTGGCCGCGAGCTTGTCGGTGCCGAGCAGATGCTGCGTCCACGCGAGCGTGTCGATGTACATCGGATCGGTCTTCATGATGGCCGTCGCGCGCTCCGTGTAGGTCAGCGCTTCCGAGGGCTTGCCTTGACGGGACAGCTGGACGGCGAGGTTGTTGAGCGCGATGGCCAAGATCATTTGATTTGGTTCGAACTCGACAACGGCCCGATAGTTCGCGATGGCGCGATCGATTTGACCGTCGGCCTCCTGGGCTTGGGCCAGTTCGAGCCGCGCCGTCGTGAAACGCCCGTCCGCGATGACGGCCGTTTCAAGCGACTCGCGCGCGCCTTTGAGATTTCCCGCGTCGGCGCGGCTGCCCGCGCGGACGTAGGCGGTCTTCGCATCCTGTTTCACGGTGGACGGTACGGTCGAGAGCCGTTGCTTCGCAAATTGCGTGGGCAGCTCGGTCTCCGTGTCGAAGCCGGGGTCGATGTCCTCGGCCGTCCGCCGCGCGCCCTCGAACGGAGCGCAGAGCGGATCGCCGATGATGAGCGTCTGCCAGCTCAGATACGGCGTCGCCGCGTAGAACGCTTCGGCGAGGTTGCGCCCGCTGACGTAGGCTGGAAACAGAATCTCCGGCCTGATCGTGGCGTCGAGGTACGGCTCGTCGACGTAGCCGACCGTCCCGGTGACGCCGTCGCGAATCAAATCGCCGATCAGCGACTGATGCGACCCGGCGTAAATCGATTCCCTCGTCGCTTCGTTCGCCGGCATCCAGTTCGCCGGCGGTTCCTTGAACGTCCTGGCATCTGTGCTGACGAACATCCCGGCCAGCGCGCCGGGCACGAATTCCAGATCGAAGTGCCGGAGCCGAATCGCCGGGTCGTTCGAGCCCCACGAGTAGTAGCCAAGCACCTTGCTTTGCTGCGTGACGACCTTTGTCGATTCGTCCAGCACCACACGTTCGCCGAACCCCTGCGCCCGAAGCCGCTGCGCCGCTGTGCGCATCCACGCATCGCCGCCGCTGTCGACGAGCGACGCGCGTTCGTCCAGCACGAAGCGCCCGTCGCGCACCGGCGTTCCGCCTTTGTCAATCATGGCTTCGACGTCGCGAACCGAGTAGCCGTCAAGACGCGTGACGAGATAGATGTCGTAGCGGTCGTGCGAGAACGGCTTGATGGTGTCCACGGCGGCTGCGCCGGCGAAGTACGGATTGGGCACGAATCCGGTCACGGGAGCCACGCGTCCGACGCGCCGGCGATAGAGAAGCGTCAGCTCCGAGTCGACACTCGCCGACGTGCCTGTTCGTCCCGGCGTGCCTGTGATGCGAATGGGCACGCCTTTCGTGAGTACGATGTACAGGATGCGGTCGTGGGCGCGGGCCGACGAGATGCATTTCCAGATCGGCTGCTCGATCTGCGATTCGTAGACGCTGCGTGCGATGGATTCCGTAGTCGGGGCGACGAGCAGGCACACGTTGTCCCGAGGGACGCTGCGGCGCGCGATGTAGTGCTTCGCCACGGCGTCGCTGTCGGCGCTGGCTGTGTTGACGACGAGCAGCAGGTTCGAGGCGGTCTGAGCGGCGGCGCGGCCGTTGCTCAGAATTGCCACGGCCGCACAAACCGCCAGCACGCGGCAGAACGGAGGCATCGTGAATAAGTCCCGTCGATGGAACAACGTGCGTGCGATCTTTGCACAAAGCACGCCGCGCGTCGACTTGGCGTCGAGGGGGAGGGTGTGAGGTATCGATCGCGGCTCATTATCTGGACGATCTTTATAGGCGTATGCGTCGTGCCGTGGATGGATCTGCAGAAACATTCGCACTGGTCGAAAGTGCAATGGATTCCGTTCGTCACGCCGCCGATCAAAGTCATCGATATCGTCGTCAACGTGGCGCTCTACATGCCGTTCGGCTACTGGTTTATTCGTTGGGCGGGGAGAAAGCGATCGCTGTTGGCCGTCGTGTCCGCCGCGTCGCTGTCGCTCGCGACTGAGTGGACTCAACTGTACAGCCACAGCCGTTTCCCGTCCCTGACGGACGTGACGTGCAACGTGGTCGGCGCGATCGTCGGCGTCTGGATTGCGCAACAATTCACCTGATTCGTGCGTTGAAAGTCTTCCTGCCAATGGACTCTGTCCGCGCGCTGTCGCCTTTCGAGGGCGAATAACGGAATTGAACGCTTGGCGGCTCGTATGCACAGAGCGCGCTCGAGGTGAGTCGTGAAGACTGGTCTTGTACTTGGTGTGCTCGCGTTGCTTCCCGTTGTGGGCCAGCTTCCCCGGCCGTCGACGGCGGCGACGCCTGCTGAAAGGGCCGCGCTCCAGAAAACGATCGTCGTGAGCCTGCAGCGCATCGCCAGCGAGTCGGCTGACGGACATGCCGCCGCGCAGCGTCTTCAGGCATTACTCCAGAAAATGACGCTCGACCTGGCCGCGAAGCAGAAGGAACTTGCGCAGCCCACGGGTCCAGAATTTCAGCGCCTCGCGCAGCAGTCGCAGCTAGACTACGCGAACGCTCAGCGGCAGGCGCAGGCCGAGTTGCGCGCGAAACTGGCGCCGATCGTGGCGGACATCGCGGCGCAACGAGGCGTCGACGTCGTGTTGAACGCCGACACGGTCGTGTGGGCCGCGACGCGGCTGGACGTCACCAACGAAGTGATTTCAAAACTCGATAGCAAGTGATGAAGCACGCTGCCTGTCTCGTGACGATCGCCGCGGTGGCGGCCCTCGGATGGGCTCGTCTCTCGGCCCAGAATGCGGGCGCGACGTTCTTGCGGGAAGTCCCGTGGCACGGCGCGGGCGTGTGGCTCAAGGTCGACACGCACGTGCACACGCGATTTTCTGACGGCGTTCGCTCCGTGGAGGAGGTCGTGTCTCGCGCCGCTGCGCTCAAGTGCGACGCCATTGCGATCACCGACCACGCGGACGTGAGCAACAAAGCAGGGACGTTCGACTACTTCGAAGCGATCGCCGAGGCGCGCATGCGCCATCCGCGGATCCGTATTCTCGCCGGCCTCGAATGGAATGTGCCGCCCGACGGCGACCGGACGCATATGGTCGTCCTCGTTCCCGAAACCAACGAACGGCGGCTGCTCGGCTTCAAGAAGTTCGACGACTCACGGCACGACGGGAACGCGACGAAAGCCGACGAAGGACTGCGATGGCTGCAAGCGAATACCACCGCGGACGGCGTCGGACCCATCGGGATCCTCGAGCACCCAAGCCGGAAACTCACCAAGAGCATGGATGCCGGCGCGATGATCAAGCGCTGGCGATCGGTGAACGACGTCGTCGTCGGCCTCGCCGGCGCGCCCGGCCATCAGGGCGCGAAGCCTCTTGGCAGTTACGACAGCAACGAGAAGCCGATCGATCGCTGGGATCCGATTGTCGCGCGCGTCGGCGACGCGTGGGACACGCTGCTCGGTGAGGGGCTCGATGTGTGGGGGGCGTACGCGCCCTCGGATTTTCACGACAACAACTACGGATCGCTCGCGGACTATTGGCCCGGCGAATTCGCCGAAACGTGGGTGTACGCGCCGGACGCGACGTCGAACGGCGTGATTCAGGGCCTCCGAGCCGGCAGCTTCTTCGGCGATCACGGGCGCATCGTCCGCGAAGCCGAACTGACGGTCGCTGCACCCGGACTGCCGCGGCCGGCGGGTGCGGGGGAAGTCATCGCCGTCCCCGCCGGTACCAACATGATGGTCGAACTGTCGTATCAAGTGCCGGCAGAATCGTGGCGTCCGGGGCCAAACCACATCGACCACGTCGAGCTCATCGCGATCGATCGGCACGGCGCGCGAATCATCTCGCAAGGCCCTCCACAGGTCGACGGTCCGGCGTTCGCCGTCCCGGTACGGGTTTCCGGCGATGGCGTGGTGTTCCGTGCCCGCGGGTATCGTGTCCTTGAAACCGGTACCCGACTCGCGTTCTACACCAATCCGGTGCGTATCGTCGTCAAGCCGTAGCCGTATCGCGTTCACGCTTCAGGGTTTTTTTGAATTCGTTCGCTTCGCGGCATAGTTGTTGCCGCTCTTATCCTTACAATTTTGACAACGGCACGTAAGTGCAGCGCGTTGATTGAGAAGATCGAGTTTTCGCCGGAAAAAGTCGCCGCGATTGAGGACTGGCCGCTCGGGATGTCGCTACAGGATCACACGTCGGATGTAGTCGCCCTCGCGCAGGCCACAGTTGTCGCTGGCGTTGAAGCGCGGTTTCGGTCGAAGCATGTGGGCGTCCGTCTCGCCCACGATCTGATCGCACAACTTGCTGCGGCGCTCGGGACGGATCTCGCTGTCTTCGCAAAGAGGACGGATGGATGGAGCTTGCTCGCGCAGGCTGGTGATGCGCTGCTGGCCGACACGGCGGAAGTGTCGGACTTGCTCGGTCACGTGCCGATCTCCACGCCGTCGGTGCGCCAGATCGGCGGTGCCCCCTGGACGATCGTCGTCGCGGCGCAGGGCAGCGCGAGAGCGGCCGTTGCGATTGCCGGTACGTGGTCGTCGTCGGGTTGGCCGTTGGAAACGCTGGCTGAGGCCATTTGCCTTAATGTCGCGCGAGTCCGGCGTTCTCTCCCTCCCGAAGGAGCCGCACGCGTTGCGCAGATTCTGTATCGAATGACGCGCGAGGTTTCGCGCGCGACAACGAACGAGGCCGTTGCCGACGCTGTGGTTCGCCACGCCGCGTCCGCGGTGCAAGCGCGGATCGGTGCATTGGCAGTCAAGATGCCGGGCGCCGACGAGGCGTCCATCGTGGCGACGTTCGGCTACTCACTCAGCCTCGTCGAGCACGTGCGGATCGAGCCTGGTGCGGGCGTGATTGGGCGCGTGATGTCCTCACGCAGGCCGCTGAAAGTGGATCACGACGGCCGCTCGCCGAGTCGCCGTCTTCGCTATCGCACGAATTCGTTTGTCGCCGTCCCCATCTTGTCGGGCGCCGACGCCGTCGGAGCGCTGTGCGTCACCGACCGCGTCCGCGATGAAGCGTTCACGGCCGACGATGTCAACGTCCTCCGCCGGTTTGCCGCCACCGCGGCACTCGCGATCGAGCGGCAGCGCGCGATTGCGTCGGCGGAAAAATACGCGCACGCCGCCGCGGTCGATCCGATCACCGGCGTGTTCAACAGACGGCATCTGCACATCCGCCTCGACGAAGAACTCCAGCGATCGCGCCGCCACAATATTCCCGTCGCCATCCTCGTGCTCGACATCGACGACTTCAAGATGATCAACGATTCGTACGGGCACTTGGTCGGCGATCTCGTGCTCAGGGATGTCGCAGAAATCTTGCGCCGGTCGGTACGCGTCTTCGATATTTGCGCGAGGTTTGGTGGAGATGAGTTCGTGATTGTCATGCCGGGAAGCGCGCCTGCTGGGGCTGCCCGGATTGCCGAACGAATTCGCGAACGGATTGCCGACTACACGCCAGGAGATCGTCGGCTCGCTCGTTTGCAGTTGACGGCGAGCATCGGCCTGGCGATGTCATTTCCGGAGTCGACGGCCGCAGACGTCCTCGACCGAGCGGATCGAGCGCTATACACGGCGAAACATCAGGGCAAGAACAGAGTCAACACGCTGGAGCAGCAGAGCGGAAACTGACTGCGCTCGGCGAACTTAAGGCAGCGCCGCCGAGGACAACCAGTTCGAAACGGCGGAGCGCACTTGTGCGGCGGAGAGATGGTCAACGCGGACGGTCAGGCCGTAGGACGTTTCAGAGCGAAGACACAGCTGGACCCAGTTCCTGGCGTTGTCGGAGTGAATGCCGCAGATTTCGACGCGCCATGTCCCCCGCGGCGTTTCGAGTTCGGTTCCGTCGAGGTTGACAAAAAGCTCGTCCGCGTCGGTAACGGCGGGCGCTACGGGGCGAATGAGGCCGACTTCTCTGGTCACGGCAAGGAATTGTGCAAATTCAGTGCCTCGATGAAACAGGCGTTTAACGTCGCGTTCCGCACGGTTGAGTTGGGACGCTACGTCAGAAGGTATGGAAGAGCTGGTAAAGACGTCACGCTCGGTGGACTGAAGAGTCTGGATCGGGCAGCCGATATTCAAGGGCTAGCGACCGTAAATGGTCTGCTGGCAGTGGTTTTGTAAACGGTTCAGCTTGGGATAATGGTCACTTCGATCGAAAAAGCGTTGAGCGTCCTGATTGTGGAGCCCGACGCCTTCATTAGTCGGCGCCTCAAAGAAGCGTGCGGGGCACTCGCTCGAGTGACGACGTGTCCCGATTTTCCGAGCGGCCGCGAACGATTAATGGTCGATCAACCGAATTTCCTTGTGAGCAACCTGCGACTGAATGAGTACAACGGCCTGCATCTCCTCTTTCTCACGCACGCCGAAGAGCGCGCGACGCGCTGCATCATCCACACGAGCCGTCCGGACTTTTCGTTGGTAGGCGAGGCCCAGAAGCTAGGCGCCGTCTTCGAATGGACCGAGCGCCTGCCGTACGCGTTGCATCAGTACCTTCAGAACCCGTGGCCCGAAAACGATCGCCGTTCGGCGCTTCGCATCGATCGACGCCGGATTTTCCGCGGCGGCCGCCGCGCTCCCGACGTCGCTCAGCTGTTTTCTCCGATCGCGTAAACCACAAATGTAGCGCACGCCTTTAGGGCTGCATGGCAGACCTGAAGGTCTGAGCGACGTCGGCGTCAGTCGAGCAGCAAGGAATTCAAACGACGCACGAGACGCTGCACCAAGCTCTGCGGCTGCGGTAGCACCGGTTCACGCTCCGTCTGGGTGTCAGGTCGAGGATTTCTCCAAGAGGGGAGAGAGATTTCCTTTTGAGGATCCGAAAGTGCCGCGTAGACGTACGATGCTATCGACACGCCTGGTGACTGAGCAAGGCATCTGCCATGCACCCATCACGACATGACAACCGACCGTGAGCGTGCAGGACCCACTGACGAGGTAGGCAGCGAAGGCGGAAGTCCCGGCGAGCTCGAACTGAACAAGAAACACGTCGTGACCGACGGCAGCGAATCGACGTCGACGGTCGTGCCGACAGTGACCGAAATCGAGGAGCGAGACCGCAATCAGACCCGGGACGACCGGCCCGAACCCTAGCCTGTATACTGTCGGGCGTTCCGGAGGCTCTCGATGCTGAAGCGACTTGTGCTCTCCTGCATGCTGGCCGTGTCGTGTGCGACGCTGTCCGCGCAAACACCGCCCGCTGCGGCCAAGCCGGCGGCCAAACCGTACGTGCCGCCGAAGACGTCGTGGGGCGATCCGGATCTCCAGGGCAATTACACCAACAAGTACGAACAGGGGACGCCGTTCGAACGCCCGGCTGAATTCGAAGGCAAGACCCTCGCCGACATCTCGAGCGCCGAGCTCGCCGACATCATCAAGAAACGCCAGCAGCGCGCCATCGATAACGCGCCGTTCCTTTCCGGCGATCCGACCGGCACCATCGCCGGGCCGATGGAATTTCGCGACATCTATGAAGTAGCCAAGGCGAGCCGTCCGTGGTTCGTCACGGATCCCCCGGACGGACGAATCCCGCCGATGCTGCCCGAAGCGCAAAAGCGGATTGCGGCCCTTCCGCGCGGCGGCAGCAGCTTCAGCAACGGGGTGTACGAGAGCTACGAGAGCCTCGGTCTCTACGATCGCTGCATCACGCGCGGCTATCCCGGCTCGATGCTGCCGGCCATCTACGGCGACTCCTATCAGATCATCCAGGGTCCCGGCTTCGTCGCGATTCGCATCGAGATGATTCACGAGACGCGCATCATCCCGCTCGGCGGACAACCGCACGCCAGCAAGGGCGTGGCGCTCGACATGGGCGATCCCCGCGGACATTGGGAAGGCAACACGCTCGTCGTCGAGACGACCAATTTCCGCGGACGCAGCATCTATCGCAACGGCAATCCGAAGACGTTCAAGCTGATTGAGCGCTTCACGCCGACGTCGAAGAAGTCGCTGGAGTGGTCGGTCACCGTGGACGACCCCTCGACGTGGACGAGAGCATGGACGTTCTCGCTGCCGCTCACCGTCAACGACGACGAGCCGCTGTACGAATACGCGTGCCACGAAGGCAACTACGCGATGAAGAACATCCTCAGCGGGTCGCGGCTCGCCGACGCCGAGGCCGCGAAGGCGGTCAAGCCGTAGGCGACTAAGGATTCGCTGACGAGTTCCTCACAACTCTTGCGGTACCGGTGCTGCAGTCCGCAGCAGCATGCGCCGGTACCGCGTGCTTCTCGCCGTTCTCGCAACGGCGTCCCTCGTCGCGGCAATTCTTCTGGTTTTTCGGCCGAAAGCCGACGTCGACGTCACGACCGCGGAGGTGACGTCGGGCACAGTCGTACGTCGCATCTTTGCGACAGGCGCCCTACAGGCGACCAGGACAGTGGACGTCGGCACCCAGGTGTCCGGTGTGATCGCCTCGCTCGGCGTCGACTTCAATTCCATCGTTCATAAAGGACAAGTCGTCGCGCGGCTCGATCCGAGTCTTTATGCGGCCGCCCTCAATCAAGCGAAGGCGTCGCTGATGCAGGCCGACGCAGCGCTGCGGCAGGCCAACGCCGACCTCGCAGGCGCGCGAACCTCCGAAGAGGACGCGCGCATCAAGCTGACGCGCGCTGCGCAGCTCGCGTCCAACCAATTGATCACGCAGGCCGACCTCGACGCCGCGCAGATCGCGATGAACGAGGGGACGGCGAACGTCGGGTCGATGGCGGCGCAGAGGGACGACGCCGCAGCCGTCGTCGAGCAGGCAAAGGCCGCCGTGTCGCAGGCGCAAGTGAATCTCGATCACACCGTCATCGAGTCGCCGACCGACGGCATCGTGTTGAACAGGAGCGTCGACGTCGGACAGACCGTGGCGGCCGCGATTCAGGCGCCGGTGCTCTTTACGATTGCCACGGACCTTCGCCGTCTGCAGGTGCAGGTCGACGTCGACGAATCGGACATCGCGGGCATCGAGCCCGGCCAGCCCGTCACCTTCGAGGTCGAGTCCTATCCGGACGAAACCTTCCGCGGCGTCGTGACACAGGTCCGCTTGCAGCCCATCGCCGAACAGACCACGACCGCGACGACCGTCCCGTCGTCGACGATTCCGCAACAGACGACGACGGTCGCGACTGTCGTCAGCTACGCGACGATGATCGACGTCGACAATCCGGGCGAGCGTCTGCGGCCCGGGATGACGGCGTCCGTGCTGCTCAGCGGCATCACCCACGACCACGTGACGCGAATTCCGAATGCTGCGGTTTCGTTTCGCCCGGCGGCGGCCGTCTTTGCGGCGCTTGGCCAGCAAGAACCGCCGGTGCCGACGCCGTCGTTCCCGACTGGGGGCCAAAAGCCCCGCGAGCTGTGGACGTACGACGGCAAGCGCTTCGCCCCGCTGCTCGTGCAGATCGGCTTGTCGGATGGGCAATGGACGGAGGTGACGAGAGGCTCGCTTCACCCCGGCGACGCGATCGTCACGAACGCGACGCTGAGAAGGGCGTCGCGTTGGTGAATGTGCGTGGGCCGCGTCCTGAACTCCGCGGTCTGGTTTTCATCGCGATTGAAACAGCGCGAACGCCGCGCCTTGCGGATCGTCGCATGGCGCCACGAGATCGCCGTCGGGCGTTTCCATCGCGTTGAAGGCCAAGCCGCCCAGTTCGCGCACGGTGTCGAGCGACCGGTTGATGGCGGCCGTGCGAAAGAAGAAGAGCCACTGTGCGTGCACCTGCGGGCGCTGTGCGCTGTCCGTTGTGCAGCCGACGGCTACGCGTGAGTCGTCCCACCCGAACGTCTGGTGCCTTTCGCGCTGCGGACCAAGGTCGTGCGTTTCAATCGGCGTCCAGCCGAAGAGATCGGCGTACACCGAAAAGGCGCTCGCCCCGTCGCGTGTATGGAGGACGTGCCACGCGACACGATTGTCCTGCGGCGCGTCGCGGGCGTCCGTGAGCGCCACGAGGGCGCCGAACGGATCGCGGAGCAAACCGGGACCAAGTTTTGTCGCGCCGTGGCTCGCGAAGCGAAGTTCCGTGCCGACCACATCGTCGACGCCGATGTAGCCGACCCAATGGGCCGGCGCGCCACGCGCCGCCGCGCGCGGGGCCAGCGGGGCGAGGTCGATGCCGTCGCCCCAGAAGCGCGAGCCGAGCAACGCGGCATAAAACGTCCGCGCGGCGTCGACGTCGGTTGTTCTGAGTTGATATCGAACGAAACGGTTTGGCAATTGGCGCGGCGGCCCGGAAAAGGCCGGCTATTTCTTCAAGGGAAGGGGCGGCGGCAACGGCGCGGGGTTCTGATAGCCGCGAGTGCCGTCAGGCCGGATGGGTCCGGGGCCAGGCTGCAGATGATCGCGATCGATGTTGTTCTCGCTGCAGGCGTACTCGGCGAGTTCTTCGTCCGGCCGTCCGAGCTGCCACGTGCGCGTGTAGTGGAACGAGCGCGTGTAGAACTTCGGATCCTCGATCAGCGTGTCGACGTGGATGTGGTCGTAGTCGGGCCGCGTCCACCGTTCGACGACGTGCAGCGCGTCACTGTGCGGGCTGCCGTTTTCGTCCGCCCACACCTGTTCGTCCTTGAATCCGATCGAATCGATGACCAGCGTGTCGCCGTCCCACTTGCCGAGTTCCTCGCCGAAAAACGACGGATCGGGATCGTCGGCGTGCTTGCGGTTCGCGTCCACGGGGATTCGGCGGAAGTAGTTGTAGAAGTACAGAAACGCGATCGTCTTTGGGTTCTGCAGGATCTCGAACGGCAGGCCGCTCGCGTTGTGGCGGGGAATGCCGCCCTGAATGCACAGACTCTCAGGGTCGATCGTCACGGTGGTGTTGTGCTTCCAGGCCGCCTCGCCGGCCGGCGTCAACGGCAGCTTGAGCCCGGGAAGGTCTTTCGCGATGTTGCCGACCGGGACCGTATCGCGCATGCCTTTCCAGTAGCCGTTGAAGTCGGGATGGCCATCGGCCAGCCGAGGCACCGCCTTCGCGCTCGGCGGCCTCGTCGGGTCGGTCAGCGATTGCGCCGATACCACCGTGGCAATCGACAGCAGCGACATGGCGAACAAGAGACGGGTCATGCGACGGAGTGTAGAATGAAACCGCTGCTTATGAAAGCCACACATACCGCGATCGCCTCGGTCGTCGCCGTCACTATCTTCGCCGGTGCCGCGACGATCTCCGCGCACCACTCGTTCGCTGCCGAGTTCGACGGGAGCAAACCGATTCGGCTCGTCGGGACTATCACGAAAGTGCAGTGGACGAATCCGCATTCGTTCTTCTACATCGATGTGAAAGACGAGGGCGGCGCCGTCGTGAACTGGGCGTGCGAAGGCGGCGGGCCTGGCGCACTCTCGCGGCGCGGCTGGAAGCGCGGCGACCTGAAGCTGGGCGATACGCTCGTCGTCGACGGCTACCTCGCGCGCGACGGCTCGCATCTCATCGACGCCCGCCGTGTCACGTTGCCGGACGGCCGATCCGTGTACGGCGGCTCGCAGGGCGACGGCGGGCCGGGCAGCCGGTTGGAAGACGAGGCGCCGAAGAGCCCGGTGAAGTAGCGGCCCGCGCTACATCAGACATCACAGAGCGCGACAGCCTCTCGCAGCGACGTCAGCGGATCGCGTGTGGGCTGAAACTCATGCGCGAGATATCCAGAGAATCCCGTATCCGCGATCGCGCCACAGACAGCACGCCAGTTGATTTCCTGTGTGTCGTCTAGTTCATGACGTCCGGGGACGCCGCCGGTGTGATAGTGCGCGATCAGGTCGTGATGCTCGCGAATCGTCCGGATGAGATCTCCCTCCATGATTTGCATGTGGTAGATGTCGTAGAGCAGCCTCACGCGGGGCGAGTTGACGGCTCGCACGACAGCCACTCCAAACGCCGTGCGATCCCCTTGGTAATCCTTGTGATTGACCTTGCTGTTCAGCAGCTCCACACAGATCGTCACGCCGTGGTCCTCGGCGATTCGCTTCACACGGCTGAGTCCGTCCACGCAGTTGCCAATCGCCTCGTCGTCGGGCATGCCGCGGCGATTGCCGAAAAACGTGATGACGTTCGGCACGCGCAGCGCCTCGGCACGCGGAATGAGCCGTTCGAAATTCTTGACGATCGCGTCGTGGTTCGCTTTGACGTTCAGTCCGTCGGGAATGGAGCCGCCCCCGGCATAGGCCATCGAGCATGCGAGCCCGTATTCCCTCGGGACGCTCCAATCCTGTTCTTGGAGAAGGTCGATGCCGCTCAGCCCGATGTCGGCGGCCGCGCGACACAAATCCGGAAGAGCCATGGACTGATATGTCCATCGGCAGACCGACTGTTTCAATCGGCCCTTCCGTACGACGCGCTGGCCGAACGCAGGCAACGCGATCGACGCGCCCAGCAGCGTCAACAGATCGCGTCGTGATAGTTCCGCGCGGGGGCGAGTCGGCAACACGCCGACAGTCTACTTGGAGCCGAGCGCCATCACCATGATCGATTTGCGAACGGTGGTGCGGTCGCCGCGTGCGTTCAGGAGTGTGGCCGTCACTTCGTACTCGCCGCCCGGAATGTCGATCAACCTGAGCTCGGTAGTTTTCGGCGCCTGTTCTCCGTCCAGTTCGACGACGCTTCGCCGGTAAAAATCGGAGGAGTCGGCAACAATTTCCAGTTCGCGGTTCTCGGCGTCGTGTTCGACGGTGGCGCGCACCATGACCGACGCAGGAGCCATGCTGACGGCCGGCGAAACATGTAATTCGAGTTTGTCAGCCGCGCGTGCGACGTGCCGCGTCTGACTTGCGATCAGCAGGGCGGCGGCCGCGACGGCGGCCTTTGCGAGTCCCTTCACGAGCAGTCGCTGTTGCAGGATTGGTACCAGGGATGTCGGCCTCGCGCGCGATCATCACCTCGGTCGATTTGATGATTGCGACCGCGTCGTCTCCACGTCGAAGCTTCAATTCCTGGATGGCGTCGCCCGTGATCACGGCGGTCAACGTCTGATCGCCGATGCGAAGCCGTACCTGGCCGAGGAGCCCGTCTCTCCGGACCTCGTCGACGAATCCTCGCAGGCGATTGCGCCCGCTCAGCGCGACGATGAGCCCCGACGTCGCCGCTGGCCGAGCTGCGGTCCGAGCCTCGG
>Ga0068871_100000473_pt1 | contig 27537 bp, 18 predicted proteins | sample KBSMisM72_FD_72750 | JGI IMG/M metagenome (GOLD analysis project Ga0068871, IMG submission 72750) | Miscanthus rhizosphere microbial communities from Kellogg Biological Station, Michigan, USA - KBS Miscanthus M7-2 | ecosystem: Host-associated > Plants > Roots > Rhizosphere > Soil ...
CGCGATCTGTGGCAGGGGAAAGATTTGGGGGCGTTCAAGGAAAGATTCTCGGCTTCGGTGCCTCCGCATACGGTGGTAATGGTGCGGGTGAATCCGTAGGGCGGGCGAGAAACACAAGCTCCCTCGGCTTCGCTCGCGATGAGAGATTTTGGTTTGGGTGAGACAGATTGAGGTGGATGGATCATGGCCTTGTCGAAATTTGTCCTGGCAATTTTTCTGCTGTTAGGAGTTACAGCCTTCGCCCAGGAGCACCAGAAGCCGATACTGGCGAACGGCTCTCCCGCCCCGGATTTCTGTCTCCGGGGGGTGGACGGACAACAACACTGCCTAAAGGATTACGCTTCGAGCAAGCTGCTGGTGATCGCCTTCATTTGCAATCACTGTCCGACATCGCAGCTCTACGAGAAGCGGATCCAGCAGCTGGCCGACGACTACAAAGACAAGAACGTCGCGCTGGTTGCGATCGAGCCGAATAATCCCGATGCGGTGTTGCTCGATGAAATGGGCTACACCGATGTGGGAGATTCGTTCGAGGAGATGAAGATCCGCGCGGAGTACCGCCACTTCACGTTTCCTTACCTGTACGACGGAGAGGACCAGAAGACGGCGAACGCTTATGGACCCAGCGCAACGCCGCATCTTTTTATCTTCGATTCGGAGCGCAAGCTGCGCTACGAAGGCCGCATCGATAACAACATGCGCGAAAACCTGGTGACCAAACGGGACGCGCGCGATGCCCTCGACGCTTTGCTGGCCGGGAAAACTGTGGCCATCGCCAAGACTCCGTCCGTTGGCTGCTCGACCAAGTGGATCTACAAAGAAGAGGGCCGCCGAAAGGAAATGGAAGAAATCGCCAAGAAGCCGGTGGAGGCAAAGCCGGTAAGTATCGACGACCTCACGGCTCTCCGCAAGAACACGACCGGAAAACTTCTGTTGGTTGATTTCTGGGCCACATGGTGCGGCCCATGCCGCAAAGAGCTGCCGGAATTCGAAACCATGTACCGCATGTACGGGCACCGCGCTTTCGATCTGGTGACGGTAAACATTAACTATCCCGACGAGAAACCCGGCGTGATGAAGGTGCTGAACGCGGAGCACGCCACCAGCACGAATCATGTTTTGAGTTCGACCGACATCTATAGCCAGCTGGCGGCGTTCGATCCTGAATGGAATGCGGCCGTTCCCTACACTCTATTGATTGCCCCGGGTGGAGAAATTTTGTACAAGAGCACGGGCTCGGTGGACGCTCTGGCGTTGAAGCGCCTGATCATTGGAAATTTGCCGGATGACGACTATCTCGGTCACCAGGCTTATTGGAAGACAACCAATTAGCGATGCAAGCCCAGCCTGCGCAGCTGGTGGGTTATGCTCAGGAGAAACAATGATTAGAGTCCTGCTCGGTAGTGTGTTCCTTGTCTTCGGTACGTTCGCTCTTGCGCAACCCCAGTCGCTCGATACCGCTACCTTCGACGCTGACGGCACCGCGCACCTCACTCGCGTGGTCCCGATGCCCACCACGATCAGCCCCGAGGCGCAGAAGTGGCTGGCATCGCTCACGCTGAAGAAGCACGGACCGCAGACCCTCGAGGAACGCCGAGCTTCGACCGATGAATGGCGCAAGAACCAATCCGCCGAGGCGCGGCGCCTGTTTCCAGTGAACCTCCAGGAAACTTCTACGGGTGGAATTCGCACCGATATACTGACGCCGCTCGAAACTCCTGATGTGAATCGTAATCGTGTATTGATCAATCTTCACGGGGGCGGCTTCAATTCTGATTCCGGCTCGCTGATCGAAGGGGTTCCTATCTGTAATCTGGCAAAGATCAAAGTTGTGTCTGTCTACTACCGGCTGGCTCCGGAGAACCCCTTCCCTGCCGCGGTGGATGACGTGGTGGCTGTCTACAAGGAATTGTTGAAGACGTATAAGCCGCAAAACATCGGCATCTTTGGAACTTCTGCGGGAGCGATCCTTACTGGTGAATCCGCTGTACGCTTCAAGCAACTGGGACTTCCCACGCCCGGCGCACTCGGCGAATTCTCGACACTCGCCGACTTCAGCCGTCCTAGCGACAGCCGCCAGTTATTCACTCTCGACGGATTTCCTGGCGATATGAATCCCACGGATACAACCCATCCTCCCAATGATCAGTACCCTGCGAAAACGGACCGCAAGGATCCGATGCTCTCGCCGCTATTTGCTGACCTTCGGGGAATGCCTCCAACTCTGCTGGTTACCAGCACCCGGGACATCCTGCTGAGTGACACGTCTACGTTCCATCGCGCGTTGCTGGGGGCTGGAAACGATGCGCAGTTGGTGGTTTTCGATGCGCTACCGCATGCCTTCTGGTATCACTTTGAATTGCCGGAAACCCGAGAGGCATTGGGAATCATGGCGAAGTTTTTGCAGGACAAGCTGGGACACTAAACCTTGGTGGAAGCGCCAGGTTTCGGCCTGACAAAAGAATTCTGAATAGCGGGCTTTAGGCCCTGAGGTCCAGATGACTACACGCAAGTTTGCGTTTCTCTTGTTGCTCCTCCCTCTTCCGCTTTTCGCCGCGACTCCAGTTGGAATCTTCGACAGCCACGAGGATGTCGGTACGGTTCTTCATCCCGGGAGCGTGGAATACGACGACAGCACGAGGAGTTACACCATCTCTGGCAGCGGCGAGAACATGTGGGCGACCAAAGATGCGTTTCAATTCGCCTGGAAGAAGCTTTCCGGCGATGTTTCGCTTACAGCCGACATTTCCTTCGTCGGCACGGGCGTCAATCCGCATCGCAAGGCGGTGTTGCTGGTCCGGCAAAGCCTGGATGCAGATTCGGTTTACGCCGACCTCGCGCTGCACGGAAGCGGTCTGACTGCATTGCAGTACCGCGAAGCTAAGGGCGCCATCACCCAGGAAATTCAGGCGAATATCTCCGCACCCAAACGGGTACGACTGGTGAAGCGAGGCGACTACGTGTACATGGCGGTTTCGGCCGATGGCGGAGAACCACAGGTCGCGGGCGGCTGGCTCCGCATCCCGTTGCAAGGGGACTTCTATGTTGGCCTCGGGATGTGCTCACATGAAAAGGACATTGTCGAAAAGGCTGTGTTCACCAATGTCACGCTCGCAACTGCTGCGCCATCAGCAGCGAAGCCTACGTTGTACAGTTCGTTGGAGACAATCCCCGTTTCCTCCACCGACCGGCAAGTCGTCTACATCACTGCCAGCCACATTGAAGCTCCGAACTGGACACGCAACGGAATGCTGATCTTCAATACCGGCGGGCACCTGCAGCACATGCCGGCAACCGGCGGTAAGCCGGTGCTCATCGACACCGGATTCGCTAACCGTTGCAACAACGATCATGGCGTATCTCCCGACGGCACCATGCTGGCCATCAGCGACCAGTCGCAGGGCGAAGATTCGCTCGTCTATACACTTCCCATCGGAGGAGGAACGCCCAAGCGCATCACACAAAAAGGGCCGTCTTACTGGCATGGCTGGTCGCCCGACGGGAAGACGCTGGCCTTTGTCGGCGAGCGTAACGACGAATTCGATATCTACACCATTCCGGTTGATGGCGGGGAAGAAACGCGTCTGACTACAGCCAAAGGGCTCGACGATGGCCCGGAATATTCGCCAGACGGAAAATACATCTACTTCAACTCAGTGCGCACCGGGCAAATGCAGATCTGGCGCATGAAGGCCGACGGCGGCGAGCAGGAGCAGATTACCTCGGACGAGTACAACAACTGGTTTCCGCACATTTCGCCGGATGGACAGTGGATGGTTTTTCTTTCTTACGACAAGAGTGTGGAGGGACATCCGGAGAACAAAGATGTGGCGCTGCGCGCGATGCCACTATCCGGGGAGAAGACCATCAAGGTACTGGCGCATCTGTTTGGCGGACAGGGGACAATCAACGTGCCGTCGTGGTCGCCGGACAGTAAAAGCGTGGCGTTTGTCAGTTATCAGCCGATACCCGAATAGAGGATTCATCCGGAGAAATGGGGAACCCAATTCTTCATGCCTCTGTGTTTGCACGGAGTGAACACCAGATTCATCGCGCGATGAAGCCACGATTCGGAATGACCGAGATAGTTATTGTTGGTGTTTGAAGCCTTTGCGGCGCGCTTCGCTGTAGCGGTGAAGGGCGTCCAGGATAATCGGGAAAGCCTCTTCCGCCGGGCGAATCTCATCGACTTCAACCGCCTTGCCTTCCAGCATTTTGTAATCCTGAAAGAACCGCCGCAGCATGAGCGAGCGGTGGGCCGGCATCTCTGCCGCTTCACGGTAGTCGTCGAATTCGGGATCTTTCGTGGCCACGGCGATGATCTTGTGGTCCTTCTTGCCGGAATCGATCATGGTCATCAGCCCGATGGCGCGTGCGTGAATGATGGTCAGCGGGACGACGCTTTCCTGGCAAAGCACCAATACGTCGAGCGGATCGTCATCCTCGGCCAGGGTCTGCGGAATGAATCCGTAGTTGGCGGGATAATAAACCGCTGAATACAGAACGCGGTCGAGTTTTGATAAGGCCGCTCACCTTGTCGAGTTCGTACTTCACGCTCGAACCAAACGGAATCTCAACCACAGTCTGGAACTCCTGCGGCAGGCTGTCGCCGGGAGTCACGTCATGCCAGGGATGAATCATTACGGGGCCTCAGTACCTGAATTCTAAAAAGATCGCGGAAATAAAAATAGGCCGGTCCGTTCGGACCGGCCTATTGAGAAGCTAACTGCCGTGACTCTAAAAATCAAGCCGCAGGGCGAACTGGATTTCCCGTGGCTTGGCTGCGGTGGTGATGATGCCGAAACTGCCGGGGTCGCTGATGTCGGCGGTGCCGCCATTCAGCGCGCCGCTGCTGACTCCGGGCAGTCCAAAATTCACATGGTTGAACGCGTTGAAGGCATCGGCACGGAACTCGACCGTCACCTTTTCGGTGACGGGGAAGTGCTTGGCTACGCCGATATCAAAGTTAGTAAAGCCCGGTCCCCGGAGGTTGTTGCGGGTACCGCCTTCCAGGCCAAGCGGGCCTCGGAATGCAGCCCGGGCAGCATCTGGATCGGCGAACAGTTGCACTCCGGTAGTGGGATCGGAGTGGATGTGAGTTGCAATCGCGGACCGGTCACCGTTGAAGATCGCGGGCGCGTTGTTGGCGAAGCTGATGGGAAACGCGTTGGAGACGGTGGTGAAGGCATATCCAGAATGCCAGTTGAAGGTTCCCGACACCTGCCATCCCCCGATAAGCTGGTTGGCCCATCCCGGCGCCGCCGCACCGAACTGTTTTCCGTGGCCGAATGGAAGTTCGTAAATATAGTTGGCGGTGACGATGTGAGTAATGTCGAAGTCAGAGTTGCCGCGGCATGCCTTGAGATTGGTGATGTCGCAGATCACACCGCCAGCGAAGTTCCCAGTCCCGAAAATATTGTTCGCGGGAACGGAAACGTTGTCGATGGAGTGAGAGAAGGTGTAGTTCAAATCGAACTGCAGGCCGTGAGAGAACCTCTTGTGCAGAGACGTCAGCAGCCCGTTGTAGCTCGAATACGATTTGTTTGTGATATAGACGTTTGAGCCAAACTGCGGATGGAGGCCGATTCCAGCGGGAAAGCCAAGGCTATCGAGAATCTGCAGGGTGTCGGTAAGATCTCCCCGCACGGTAAGGTCATTGAAATTGGTCGCAATGAATGAGGTTAAACCCGAGAATTGTCCCTCGAAAAAGGGTTCGGGGGTGACACTTCCGGGATCGACTCCGTTTCTCAATTGTTGCGAGAGATCGAAGAAATCACCAACCAGGTTGTGGCCGCTTGCCGCGTCGTGGAAATCCACGACCTGCCCGGCGTCGGCTTGCGCCAACAGCCTTCGTCCAAGGCGGCCGAAGTATGCTGCTTCAAACATGAAGTTGGCAGGCAGGTCGCGTTGGAAGCCGAGAGTGTAGGTGATCGAATACGGAGTTTTGAGCCCGGAATCGATGGCATAGTTGGCTTGTCCCTGAGCAGCGCCATCGGCGACTCCGTTATCGACGAAGGGCTCGAACGGCACCGTGACAACCGGTGCTGGAGTGATAGCAGGAATGGTGCCGATCTCAGTGAAGCGGGGATCGTTTTGCAGCGAGTCCGTCGGGTTATCTGTGCCGAAAGTTGTCGCCGAGGCGCTTTGGAAGATGTACGTCGCCTGGTCCTGAACAAAATTGAGAGCGTTAGTAGCAGGATGATCAAAGACTACACCAGCTCCTGCACGAAGCACGGTTTTGTGATTCCCGAGTAGATGCCCGAAGAAGCCGTTGTCGGAGGATGGATTGTAGGCAAACGCCAGACGGGGCGCAAAGTCCTTCCAATCCGGCTTGTAGAGGCCCGGGCCATCATTCGCCTTGCCTCCCAGGGTGTAGTTCAGCAGGGGCAGATCAAATCCGCCTAGAGGCCCTTGCGCCGCGCGTGGCGCATAGAAGTCGGCCAGATTCAGGCTGGGGATCGCCTCCAGCCCATTGGTTTCGTAGGGCACGGAATAATATTGATAGCGCAGCCCATAGGTCACGGTGAAGTCATTGCGCATGCGCCACGAATCCTGGAAATAGACTTCGGTCTCGTAGTAACGGTAATTCCGAGTGTGACCGGTGCCCTGAGGCAACGGCGACAAATCGTGGGCATTGTTGAAATTGCTGGCAATGGCTCCGAACCTTCCCAAGGCAAAGGTGAAGGCCGAATCGTAGAGCCCGCTGGCCACGGCATTGGGATCATTCTGCAGAATGTCATTCGGGCGGAAGGTATCGTCCAGATTTTGCAGGTTTCCGCCTAACCCCATAGTCACGAAATTGAAATCATTGACCTGGTTGGAGTTGGTTCGGATCGGCTTGAAGGTGCCCCCGATCTGAAAATTGTGGGTGCCTTTTACGTAGCTGAAGTCGTCGCGGAAGACCGGAATCGGAATCACGCGATGTTGCGACTCCTGCTGATCGTAGGGCGACGCCAGCGGTCCGAATGTCGCGTAGAAAGTTGTGCCGATGGGATTGAACGGCGTCGGGAAATTCAGGTCCGAGCGTGTTTCGCCAAAGAAAAACTGGTTAACCTTGTTGTTGCTCAGGGTCCAGGTATGCCCGATTACATATGCGTAGCTGTGATCGAGAATTTCGTGGGTGATGGGATCACCGGGAAAGCGGACCGCGGCGGGGAAATTCCGGTCGTCGCCGCTATTGTCGCGCAGAATGCTGAGCCGGCCGAAAAGCTTCATTTTGCTGTTCAGGTTGTAATCCAGCCGCGCCACGTAGTCATTGGCAGTGCGCGATGCTGGAGCGTTGAAGCGGAATCCGCCAGTATTGACGCCGTCGCCGCCGCTTAGATCATTAGCCTGAGGATAGCGGCCATTGATGAAGCTAAGCAGAGCCGAATTGTCCCCGACGCCTTGCGGATCAAACGACGCGACTCCGGCGGGGTTAACGAAAGAAATGCAATTGGGCTGGGTATTAATTCGGCTGGCTTCGTCGCAACCGGAATTGTTGTTGATGTATCCGACATTGCCGGCGCGGAACGAATCCAATGGCACTACGGTGGTGACAGTATCCTCTTGCGCATCACGCCGTGCTTGGTAGTTAAAGAAAAAGAACAGCTTGTCTTTGATAACCGGTCCACCAATGGAGCCACCGAACTGATTACGAATCAGCTTGGGACGGTCAATCCCAGCCTGCTTATTGAAGAAGTCGTTGGCCTCGGTAACCGTGTTGCGATGATATTCAAAGAGTGATCCGTGCCAGTTGTTGCTGCCGCTCTTGGTAACTAGCTGAATCTGGGCGCCGCTGCCGCGGCCACTCGCCGCCAGTGGGTTGGCGGTTTCCGCGCGGAATTCCTGAATAGAATCAACCGGCGCGTTGCCCACGGTCGAGAAGGCTTGTCCGGTGGCGAAGTCGTTTACGTCCAGTCCATCGAGCGTGATGTTGCCCTGATCGGTGCGCGAGCCGGTGACTGAACCATCACGACTCGAATTAGGATCGTCGGCGGTCAGATCGTCGCTGGTGACGCCCGGCTGAAGGACCAGAAGCGCAGCCGGTGAATCGCGGATCTGAATTGGCAACTCGTGAACGTTGCGCATGTCGAAGTTGTTGCCGATAGTGGCATCGGTCGTGTCGAGCGTGACTGCCTGCTCTATTCCCGAAACTTCGACGGACTCGGAAATCTTCCCGATCTGCATTTCTGCATTCTGGGTATGCGTCGTACCCACGGCAACGTAGATGTTGGAAATGGCCGTGGTCTCGAAACCCTCTTTGCTGAGTTCCAGTCTGTATCCGGGCCCTGGCAGTAGCCGGGCGAAGGTGTAGCCTCCGTCGGAATTCGTTTTGGTCTCATAGCGAGTGCCGGTCTTCGAGTCCTGCAGTTTTACGGTGACGTCGGGCAATACGGCTCCGCTGGGGTCGGTTACAACTCCGGTGAGTGAGGCAACCTCCTGCGCCCGCGCCCCCACAGGCAACAGAACCATCAACAACAGGGCAAACAATACAAACTGTCTTTTCATGTTTAGTCCTTTACTGATAATGAGTTGCAGGCCATAGAAGTGCAGTTCGTGCGCCATTCGGATCGGAAGTGAAAGATTCATCGGGCTGGATTTTTTTCGGAAAACAGGCAATGAATTTCCTGCGTTGGGAATAATCCAATCGACAACAGAAATGGAGACTTTCCAAATGAAGAAGAGTGGGACGAACGGTTATGGATTAATGGAGCTTAGTGATCTTGACTGGTGTATCGCGCGGGGATAGAGTCCCTGTAAAATAACTTTATGGCGGAGCGAAACATAACATTTTGGAAGTTCGGAGCCGCGACCGTGCTTATCGTGGGCTCGTTAGGTTTCCTCGCCTATACCGGCGTGCAGGAAAGTAAGAGCTACTACGTCACCATTAAAGAGTTGCGCGGTATGCAAAGTGACGTTCACAGCAAGCGCCTGCGCGTGGCCGGAAATGTACAGCCTGGGTCGATCAAGCGAAACGGAACTCGCGTCGAATTTGTTCTGGTAGAAAACGATCAGACGCTGCAAGTGATTTACACGGGCACGGAAGCTCCGCCGGACACTTTCAAAGATGATTCGCAGGCACTGGCCGACGGAAGCTTCGGCACCGACGGCGTCTTTCACGCGAAGCAGTTGCAGGCCAAGTGCGCGTCGAAATATGCACCGAAGCCGGGAACTGCGACTCCGGCAAAGACTATGACCGAAGGTCAGCCCGCCAGCGTTCCCGCCGGTAGCCGCACTTAACCTAGTCTTTTTTGTCATCCTCAGCTGAGCCTGAGCAAGCCGCGCATGTGAAATCGAAGAATCCCTTGCCGCAAGTTATTAGGGTCGTAAGGATCGCATCGTCGCATCATGGTGATGGAGTTGTATTCCGCAACCCCAGCGAAAACCTTCCTCTAAGCCTTATACTTTTCGCGCGAGAAAACTATGGGCGATACCGTCATCGACGTCGAAGGTAAACATCTGAAGGTCACCAATCTGGATAAAGTTCTGTATCCAGCGGCGAAGTTCACCAAAGGGCAAGTGATCGATTACTACGCCCGCATTGCGCCGGTGATAATTCCGCACCTCAAGGGTCGACCTCTGACTCTGAAGCGCTATCCGAGTGGAGTCGACGGCGAATTCTTCTTTGAAAAGAACGCCACCAAGCACCGGCCCGATTGGGTGAAAACCGCTCCCATCTGGAGCGAGGGCAACAGCCGCGATGTGAACTACATTCTCGCCAATGATCTTCCCACCATCGTCTGGATAGCGAACCTCGCGGGAATTGAACTGCACCCGTCACTTTCGCTGGCAAAAGAAATTACCTGCCCGACCATGATGGTGTTCGACCTCGACCCCGGCCCTCCGGCCAACATTGTGCAATGTTGCCAGGTGGCCTTCTGGCTTCGTTCCATCTTCGAGCGATTCGAGCTGGAAAGTTTCGCCAAGACCTCTGGCTCGAAAGGCCTTCAGATTTACCTTCCGCTTAATACCAAGACCAGTTATGACGAGACGAAGCCGTTCGCTCACGCGCTGGCACGGCTGCTCGAGACCGAACATCGCGATCTGGTCGTCTCGGACATGAAGAAGTCGCTGCGCGTAGGCAAGGTTCTGGTCGACTGGAGCCAGAACGACGAGCACAAAACCACTATTGGCGTTTATTCTCTGCGGGCGCGGGAGCAGCCAACGGTATCGACTCCGGTCAGCTGGGATGAGGTGGAAGCTTGCCTGGAAAAGAAAGACGCGGACCTATTAGTTTTTAAAGCCCCGCAAGTTCTGCAGCGGGTCAAAAAAGATGGCGATCTGTTCGCTCCAGTCATCAGTTTGAAACAGAAGTTGCCAAAACTGGCGGGCCTGCAAAAAGCTGCGCCGGCAAGAACCGGAATCGACATCGCGGCCCAGGCAGAGGCCCCGAAGCCGCGCAAAACTTCAAGGAAAGCAAAAGCCAAACTCTGAGACTTTCTCTTTGACATCTTTGTTCCCTGTGGTGAAAAACCTTCACCACGAAGAACACCGAGATCGCAGAGGCTGCTATGCTTTGGACGGATCATGGCACAACTTTATGCAGGCACATCCGGCTGGGCCTATCCGTCGTGGAAGCCTGATTTTTATCCGCAGAAGTTAGCTCAGGCAAAGTTTCTTGGCCACTATGCAACGCAGCTGAATGCTGTCGAAGTTAACTTTACATTTCGCCAACTCTTGAAAGACACCACCGCGCAAAAGTGGATCGCCGGCACACCGGATCATTTTCTCTTTACCGCGAAGGCCCACCAGGTCATCACCCACATCAAGCGGCTGAAACAAACGGATGACTTTCTACCGCGTTTTTTAAGTACTCTCGAACCTATCGCCAATGCCGGGAAACTTGGGCCGCTTTTGTTCCAGCTTCCGCCGAACATGAAAGCGGATGCGGGAGTGCTCGAAGAGTTCCTGAAGATACTGCCGCGCGGAGTGCAATCCGCTTTCGAGTTCCGCAATGTTTCCTGGTTCTCGGACGAGATTTTCGAGCTGCTTAAGAAATACAACCGCGCGCTGTGCATCGCCGAGACCGAGGAACGTGTCACTCCTGACGTGGTCACGGCTGACTTCAACTACTACCGCTACCGCAAGCCCACATATACCGGCGAAGAACGCGCTGCCATGGTGCAGCGTATGCGCGAGCATATCGATGCCGGGCGGAATGTCTTTGCTTATTTCAAGCACGAAGAGACGCCACAGGGGGCGTTGTATGCCGTCGATGTATTGAAGCAATTCACCTCCACCTAAATTGTCGTGATGAGATGGTAGGAAAGCACCACGCACCAATCCCACCACTTGGCGCAACGTCCGATAACGGGTGATACTGTTTTGTGACTTCCGAGGCCAATACACGCCTGCTTTCTGCCTTTCTTGACTATCTGAAGATTGAGAAGGGACTAGCTTCGCTCACTGTTTCCGCCTACGAAACCGACATCCGGCAATTTGCTGGTTTCCTTGAAAGGCGCAAGCGCGGCCTCTCCGCTGCCCGCCGCAATGATGTCAGTGACTTTATGCAGCAGATGTTTTCCAACTCCGTCGATGGACGCTCGGTCGCCCGAAAACTTTCGGCGCTTCGCCATCTTTATAAATTCCTGCTGCTTGATGAAGTGATCAAGCACGACCCCACGCTCAACATCGACTCACCGAAGCAGTGGAAGGTACTGCCGAAGGCGCTAGCACGCGACGAAGTTGACTTTATGCTACATCGGGAGAGTGACCAATCCCCTGCAATCGCCTTACGCAATCGCGCCATGCTGGAAGTCTTTTATGCGGGTGCACTGAGAGTTTCAGAGATTGTCGGGGTCAAGCTGGAAGACTTGAAACTTGATCTGGGCTATCTGATGGTTCGCGGCAAAGGAGATAAGGAACGAATTGTGCCACTGGGCCGTTCGGCGCAGGTTGCAGTGAGCGCCTATCTAAAAGATTCCCGTCCCGCTATCACTCAGGGCAGAAGCTCCCCATTCTTGTTTGTGGGACGCGGCGCGAAACCTCTGACCCGGCAACGGGTATGGCAGATGGTGCGGGAGAGCAGCAACTCCGGACGCCACGCCAGCCCGCACATGCTGCGCCACAGTTGTGCCACCCACATGGTGGAAAACGGCGCTGACCTTCGCACCGTGCAGACGATTCTTGGGCATTCCGATATTTCAACAACGCAGGTCTACACCCACGTCGCGCTCGATCGTTTGAAGAATGTCTATCAGAAACACCATCCGAGAGCGAAGGCGCGATGACTGCGAAGACTCAAGCACAAAAGGCAACCTTGCAATTTCTGGCTTCGCTTCGCCAGCGCAACGCCTCTGTCCATACGCTGAAGGCTTACCGCGGCGATCTGGAAGCTTTCTCCGTTTATATCGGCCAACGGGATTTGAAGGCTGTCGATCATGTCGCCATTCGCGGATTCCTTTCCCATCTCTACCACAAGGGCCTCGGCAAGACCTCGGTGGCCCGAGCGCTGGCCGCGTTGCGTTCGCTCTACCACTGGATGGCGCAAGAAGGCATGGTACAGCAAAACCCCGCGGCGCTGGTTTCTACCCCGAAACTTCCCAAGAAGCTTCCCCGCGTCCCAACCATCGAGGAAATGAACATCGTCCTCGACGGCAAGATGCCCGAGACCGCCTCCTTTCCTGAGCGCGATCACCTACTCTTTGAACTGCTTTACGGATGCGGCATCCGTAATTCAGAGCTGGTGGGAATCAATCTCGACGACATTCGCCTCAGCAACGAGGCCATTCTGATTCGCGGCAAAGGAAAGAAAGAGCGTTACGTTCCTTTCGGAGACTCCGTGAAATCAGCGCTGGCTGCGTACTTGCCGGTCCGCCAGAAGCTGCTCAGGAAAAACCTGCCTGCCCTGCTGGTTAACCAACGCGGCGGACGCCTCACCACCCGCAGCGTGGGCCGCATCATCAAGAAGGTGGCGGTCGCGAAAGGCCTTTCGCCGGACGTGCATCCTCACACCCTGCGCCATGCCTTTGGCACGCATATGCTGGAAGAAGGCGCTGACCTGCGCGCCATCCAGGAAATGCTCGGACACGAGCGGCTTTCCACCACCCAGCGCTATACCCAGCTCTCCATGAAGCACGTGATGCAGGTTTACGACCAGACGCACCCACGGGCGAAGTAGTCAGGCTTTCTCAAGGGTGTTGTACTCTTAGCGACATGAAATCTCGCTTTTCTCTGCTGTTGCTACTGTTTTCCGCCAGGCTCTTCGCCCAGCATTTGGTTCCGCAGCCGGTATTTAACGCCATCGCCAACGAATATTCCGGCGAGGCCGCGCAGGAATATGACCGCCAGATTGTGCAATACCACCGCATTCAGGGCAGCCCGATGATGGCCGATGTTGCCGAGAAGGTGGTCCTTGCCAAGTTGCAGCACTGGGGCATTGAGTCAAGGATCGAGCAATTTCCTTCTGACGGGAAAACCCGCTACCAGACGCACATCTCGCCCATGGGATGGGACATGCGGGGCGGCGAACTCTGGGTAGAGAGCGCTAGCGGCAACCCGCAATTGAAGCCTTTTCGCATCTGCCGCTATAGCGATGTACCCATGTGCGTCTCGACTTATTCCAAAGGTGGTGAGTGGACAGGAGAGTTGGTCGAAGTTGGCGCGGGCACGAAAGACGCCGACTATGCGGACAAAGATGTGCGCGGAAAAGTGGCGTTGGCGTATGGATACGCAGGCACCGTGGTGCGGCAGGCAGCTTTGCGTCATGGGGCGGTGGGAGTCGTGATTTATCCTCCGCCGGGAGACCGGACCGAACATCCTGACATGGTCCGCTACAACGGCATTTGGCCACGCGCGGAAGAAATGGAGAAGACGGCTGGAGGATTTCAGATTTCGGCCAATCAATACACCATGCTGCGCGAATTGATGCAGCAGGGGCCAGTGAAAGTGCGCGGCAAGATTGACGCGACCCTGAAGCCGTTTCAATTGACATTGGTCCATGCCTACATCCGGGGAAAGACGCCCGGGCCGGAGGTTCTAATTACCGGCCACCTCGATCATCCCAAGTGGAGCGCCAACGACAATGCCAGCGGATCGGCTGCGATGATGGAGATGGCGCGTAGCCTGCACGCGTTGATCGCTGCTGGCACCTTGCCCGCTCCCGATATGACGCTGCACTTCATGTGGGTGCCGGAATTTTTTGGAAGCATGGCTTATGTAACCAAACATCCGGAGGCGCGAGGCTGTAACCGCGGTTGGGACGATCCGCGGCAAACCCCGGCCAACAAGCCGTCGAACGCCGAAGATCCCTGCATCCTGTTCAACCTGAACCTGGATATGGTCGGCGAAGATACGGTCAAGACCAACTCGCGCTTTTACATCACGCGTACTCCGGATTCGGTGCCTGGGCTCATGAATGCCGCCATGGAAGACGTGCTGAAGCAGACTCGGGAGGCCAATCTCTTTGCCCCGACGGGCACCCGTAACTACTGGCCTGCTGAAATGGCGTCTTACATGCAAGGCAGTGATCATGACGTCTTCCTGGGACTGGGAATTGCCTCCACGATGCTGGGCCACGACCCTGACTGGACGCACCATTCGAGCGAAGATACCGTCGACAAGACTGACGCCTCGGAGTTTCTGCGGGTAGGCGTGCTGGCGGCGGCAGCCGCCTACTACGGTGGGACCGATGCTCGAGGCAAAGAGAACGATCTGTGGCTTCGGCCCAGTAGCTGGGGTACGGGGGAAATGATCGCCGACCGGGCTAAACGCGTCGCTGAAACTTTGGCCGGGCCGGTATCAGAGGCGAGCAAGCAGAGGCTGCGGACTGACCTCGAATACATGGCAACGATGATCGACCAGCAGCAACACGCGGCACAGCAGTTTCTTCAGGAAGATCAGCAGCCTGCCCCGGATACTGAGTTCCAAATCAAAATCTCGTCCCGGGGAAAGAAGAAATCCTCCGGGCCGGTGGCGCACCGTTTGACGCTGCTGCCAGTCTACGAAGAGACCTTTGAGCACCTGTCGGGAGATGACCTGAAATGGTGGAGCGCACAGCAGTCGGTCTTCAGCAGCGACACGCCGGGTGGTGGCCTGCCGGCCGGGCCGACCCTGGACCTGGTCGTGTATGAAGCCATCAATTTCATGGACGGCAAGCGCACGAATCCGGAAATCGCGGAGTTGTTATCGGCAGAATATGGGCGCGATTTCAGCGCGGAGTGGATGGACCGGTTGGTGGGGGTGCTGGGAAGGTTGCAATTGGTAAGCGCAAAATGATCGACGCTTCGGAAGGGCTTCGGTGAACAAGAAAGCCCCGCCTCGTCGCAAAAGCGACGAGGACGGGGCACCTTACCGGTTTCTTAATTAATGTCGAACTGTTCCTGATGCAGTGCCGGATCGCTCTTCACAATCAGCGTGCGCTTGGTCATTTCTTCCATCTCGGCCAGCAGCTTTCCGTTGTTGCTCTTTAGCACCTTTGCTACCTCGGGATTTACCCGCAGCATCACGTCGACATGCTCCAGGTGCTTCGCGATCTTGCGCATTTCGAGGTAGATTTCGTTGCAGATCGTGGTCACTGATTTCACGAAGCCGGTGGATTCGCAATAGGGACAGGGCGTGCCGATTGTGCGCTCCAGTGATTGCTTGACCCGCTTACGGGTAATGGCCACCAGCCCGAAGTCGTTGAACTGCAGGACTTTGGACGGGGCACGGTCGCTGCGCAGGGCCTCTTCCAGCGCCTGCATCACTTTTTGGCGGTTGCGGCGCTCGTCCATGTCGATGAAATCGATGATGATGATGCCGCCGAGATCGCGCAAGCGGATCTGGCGGACGATTTCCTTGATGGCGTCCACGTTGGTCTTGACGATGGTGTCTTCGAGACGGGTGGTCTTGCCTACATATTTGCCCGTATTAACATCGATCGCCACCAGCGCTTCCGTCTGATTGATCACGATATAGCCGCCGCTCTTCAGCCAGACTTTCGACTTCAGCGCCTTGTTGATCTCCTCCGACAAGCCAAACTGCTCGTACAGCGGAATCTCTTTGGTGTAGAGCTTTACTCTGCGCACCAGTGCGGGCTGAAAGCGGTTGGCGAAGCGCAGAATGCGCTCGTACTCCTGTTCGTTGTCCACCCAGATGGCAGAGAAGTCGGATGTGACCTGGTCGCGCAAGACGCGTTCGACCACGTTCAAATCGTGATAGATCAAGGCCGGCGACTTGCCGTTTTCGGCCCGGGTCTTGATCTCTTCCCACAGGCCTTTGAGGAAGCGGATGTCAGCCCGAAGTTCCTCTTCATCGGCGCCCTGGGCCGCGGTCCGAACGATGAATCCACCGTGACCGTTTTCGCGTTCGCTTTGGATAATCCGCTTCAGACGCTGGCGCTCTTCATCGGACGAAATCTTGCGCGAAACGCCGGTGTGGTTCACCGTCGGCATGTAGACCAGAAAGCGGCCAGGAAGGGCGATGTGGCTGGTAATGCGCGCGCCCTTCTTGCCGATTGGCTCTTTCGCAATCTGGACCAGGATTTCCTGGCCTTCTTTCAGAAGATCGCTGATCTGAGGAACCTGCTGGTTATCACGACGCCCGAAACGGCGGCCGCCGCCACTGTTGCGACGTCCACGGAAATTACGGCCGCGCTCAAATCCCTGGCGCTGGGAACGTTGCGTGTATCCAGCAGTGGCAGCGGGAGCACGAACCTCGACCCGCGCGTCGACCGTTCCTCCTTCAATTCCTTCGGCCGCCACGAGCGCTTCGGCTTCCGCCTGGGCTTCCTCGAGTTCGGCTTCTTCTTCGGCTTCGTCGTCTACCTCTTCCGCTCCAGCGACGTCGGCAGCTTCGCCCGAAATGGGGTCCGAAGAAAACGGCACCACGGTTTCCACCGCAGGCTCTCCGGAAGCGGCAATTTCAGTCACTGGCTCATGGAATCCATGATTTGCGTGAGTTTCTTCTTCTTCCATCTCCTCAAACGCAGCGTCTTCTTCCAGATCATCGACATAGGAGGAAAGGTCCGCTTCTTCCTCTTCGATTTCTTCCTCTTCCATGGTTCCGGTAACCACGTGCATCACCGGGAGAGCGAAATCGAGCTTGTGTTCCTTGGTTTCTTCCAGTGATTCATCGACCTGCTCGTCCGACGTCTCTGGTTCGGTGACTCCCTCGCCGAAGACGGCTGCAACGTTCATCTGGTGCAGTCTTTTCTGCTCCCGGTCCCAGGCAGATTCCTGTTCCGCTTGCGGCTGGTCCCTTTCTTCCGTGATACTGCCGACTTCGTGCCCGTCGGCAAACAGCGGTTCGTCTTCCGGAAAGGTAGATGCCAACGACGGAGCGGATGGCTCTGCCACTGCCTGGTGCAATTCGGGGCGAGGACTGATTTCCGCGGACCGCGAAGACGTCATCCGCGAATACTTGGATATCGACTCTCCGGGCAACACGATGGGTTGGTATCCGGGAGGCGGACCGAAATCGTCCCGCTGGGCTCTTTCCGGACGCTCGCTGCGATGAGGGCGCTCACCACGCTCGAATCGTTCGCTGCGTTCGAGCCTGGGAGCTTCCCGTGGAGCTTCCGGAACGGGTGCTTCCGCTTCGGGCCGGGCAAACTTCGATTCCGGCATGCGTTCGCCACGACGGCCTCTGCGGCGTCGGCGACCACCACGGAACCCTCCGCGTCCCTCGCGGTCGCCTTCGGTGCGAAGCTGGGACTCGCCCTCACCCTGAAGCTGTGAATGTCCATCGCCTTGGGTAGCCTCTTCCCCGAGGTCTGCGGGCGCAGTTTGGCCTTCTGCCGGACGAGACTGCAATCTTGGTTCCTGCTGCTGAGGACGGCTGGTAGGCACGTCGTCCAGGTCTTCGCTGTCTTCCAACTCCATAAAGTCGGAGACGTAAAGGAAGGCGTCGCGCTCCAGCCCGATGTCCACAAACGCGGACTGCATTCCTGGAAGCACGCGGGTGACACGGCCTTTGTATATGGACCCTGCGAGGGTGTATTCGTTTTCGAGTTCGAGGTAAATCTCGGCCAGCTGATCATCTTCCACCAACCCCACTTTGGTCTCGTGGGGCGTGGCGGTTACAAACAATTCTCTATTCATGCAAACTCCGGTTTATTGGCCGCGAGACGGCCAATGGATCACCGGCACAAAGGGAGGAAAGACAAGGGAGGACTCAGCGTTGCGATGTTTGTGGAGAAGCCCGTCCCGGACATAGGACGGCTGGGGCCGGGGAGGTTTCTCCCTGACCGAATCCGCTGCACAAGCTTGGGAATCTTTCGCACTGATCGCATTGCGCTTGCCGGGGTTTGTGACCGCTCTCTCTCGTGAGGGGGCCGTTACCTGCCCGGATCGGGCGCCTTTGCTTAATCCTGCCCGGCCTATCACTTCCAATCCAGCCGGTTCAATGCCCTCTTTACGCGAGGGCGAACGTTATCTGATCTTGTAGTTCCTAAAACCGCGCAATGGCTGGCGCAGTGACTTCGACTTTGCCCTTTCTTCGTCTTAGTTCACAAAGCGGCGCATGCGAACGTTCATCACAATTCCCAGCGCCAAGAACATGAACAGGACAGAAGACCCGCCATAACTCATGAGCGGCAAAGGTATTCCGGTGACCGGCATAAAGCCAACCACCATGCCAACGTTGACCATGATGTGGAAGCTAAGCACCGCCACCACACCCATCACTATGAACACGCCAGCGCGGTCGGGCGCCGTTTGCGCATTCTGCGTCAAACGCATTAGCACTATAAAGTATAGCAACAGTAGAGCTAACGCGCCGACAAATCCGTGCTCCTCGGAAAAAGCGGCAAAAATGAAGTCGGTTTGGGGGATAGGAAGAAACGCCAAATGGGTCTGAGACCCGGCCGCGCTTCCCCACAAGCCTCCCGATCCTACGGCAATCAGGGATTGATTGACCTGATACCCCGAACCCTGGCTATCGGACTCCGGATCGCTGAAGCTGGTTAGCCTTTCGCGCTGGTAGGGCTTCAAGTGGTGCCACGCCAGAGGCAACATCATCACGCCCAGCAAGATCACGATCAGCGCCTGCCGCAGCCGCAATCCTCCCAAAAACAGGCCCATGATTGCGATTGGCAGGTAGGTGAGCGCCGTTCCCAGGTCCGGCTGTACCAGAACCATCAACATGGGGATACCCACGATTGCCCCTGCCTTGATGAAGTCCGGCCAAGTGAGCTCACGCTGGCTCAAATCGGTGAAGTATTTGGCCACGGCAATGATCAGGATCAGCTTGACCCACTCGGAGGGCTGAAAGTGCGCGCCCCCGGGCATCTTGATCCAACGGCGGGCCCCCAGATACTTCTGCCCAAACACCAGCACCATCATTAGCGAGGCCAGCGAAGCGATATAAAGCCAGTGGATTTTGTCCAGCAGCGCCTGATAGCTGAGGTAGCTGATGGCGAACATCATGATCATGCCCGCCCCGATCCAGTACATCTGCTTGATGTGGGCGCCGGCAAACTTGGTGTGCGCAGTGGCACTGCGAATTTCGAGCACGCCCAATCCACAGATGATGAGTACAAATAACAACAGCCACCAGTCGAAATCACGAAATGAGACGTAGCGCGACATAGTTATGAACGGATCAGTGTGTAAGCCCTGGGGCTGCGACCGCTAGGGGCAGCCGCCTTTTGGGTATGTCCACGGTAAAGTGGGCTGCCTGGAAATTGTCGGAATGGCCGTCTGGGCTGGTTGTGCTCCAAACCGCACCCATTTCAACATTCTTCTGGGGTTTCTGCACTACTTTCACCGGCTGGCGGCGCTGTTTGTCGACGTAGGCTTTCACCACCTGGGCCGCGAGCCGGGCGGCGAACTGGCCGTGCTCTCCGCCCTCGAAGAGAACGCCTACAACCAGCTCCGGGTTTCTGCGGGGCGTAACTCCGACGAACCAGGCGTTGTCTTTGTAGTCCTGCTTGCCGTTGGCTAGCTTTGCCTTCAGGGTGTTGCTGATGGTCTGGGCGCTGCCCGTCTTGCCGGCGAAGTCGATCCCTTGCAGGTGGGCGCTATTAGCCGTCCCCAGCGGACCAGGAACTTCCGCCATGGCGTCGGTAATGACCTCCCAGTTCTTGGGATCGATCGGAATACTCACCCGGCCGGGTTCGGTCGAAGCCGGAACCAGGTTATGGGGCAAGTCGTTGGGAAAAGTCAGGTGTGGGCGCACCATCAAGCCACCGCTGGTAATGGCGCTGATAGCGCGCGTCATCTGCATCGGCGTAGCCACCACTGCGCCTTGGCCGATTCCGACCGACATATTTTCGCCGGCATACCACTTCTGGCGGTAATAGCGAATCTTCCACTCCTCGGAAGGCATAAGGCCGCTGGCTTCCTGCGGCAGATCGATGCCGGTCTTCTGGCCCAGCCCGAATTCCGTGGCGTATTTGGCCATGCGGCTGATTCCCAGGCGGTCGGCCAGGGTGTAAAAGAAAACGTCACAGGACTGGTAGATCGCCTTGGTGACATCGACCGCGCCATGCCCGTGGTGCTGCACCGCGATCCAGCATTTGAAATAGCGCCCGTAAAAAGACGCGCCCCCGGGACAGTTCACGTGCAGGGTCTGGGCAATGCCTTCCTGCATTCCCGCAGTGGCCATGATGATCTTGAAAGTCGATCCGGGCGCTAGCTGGGCCTGTATGGCCTTATTCATCAGCGGGTGTTCGTCATCGTTGACCAGCTTGCTCCACTGGTCGCGACTGATTTTGACGGCGAAGTCATTAGGATCGAACGTCGGGCGGCTCACCATTGCCAGAATTTCACCGCTGCGAGGATCCATGGCGACGATCGCGCCATTCTTATCGCCAAGTGCCTCTTCTGCGGCGATCTGCAGGTCGATATCAATAGTGAGCTTAAGATCTTTCCCGGCCTCCGCGTCCTTTTCCCCCAACAACCCCATTTCGCGGCCGTGGCTATTGACGACCACCTGGCGTGATCCGTTCTTGCCCATCAGCATCTGGTTGTATTCCAGCTCGATGCCCGACTTTCCGACCACGTCGCCCGAGTTGTAGAGCTCCCAGCGCGGAGAGTTGAGCATCTCTTCGCTGACCTCGCCCACGTACCCGATCACATGCGCCATAAAGCCCTTGCGCGGATAAAGCCGGCGGTGGGCCATGATGGTGTCGAGTTCCGGCAACTCGTTGCGGTGGGCCTCGATGAAGGCCAGATCGTCTTGAGTGATGTCGTCTTTGAGGAAGATCGGCTGATACTGCGGCATGGTCGCGAATCGGCGAATGCGGTCTTTGATGTCCTTCGCATCCATGTGCAATCCATCGGCGATGATGTCGGCGTCATCGTTGAGATTGCGGGTCGAATCGCGCATCAGCAGCGCACTGAAGGAGGAGTAGTTATCGACAATAACCCTGCCTTCCCGGTCGAGGATCTTGCCCCGCGGCGCGAGAATCGGGACATCGCGTACCCGGTTCTTCTCCGCCAGCGTGGCGTAGAGATCGCTCCGCGAGACCTGCAAGCGCCAGAGACCGTAAGTCAACACCAGAAAAATGGCGAGGATGATGTATTGCGCCGCCGTAAGGCGCATAGGCGAGACTTTTTCATCGCGGCCAAACATCGAAGAGGTCAGACCTTAGACAATCCACTACGCCGGATGGATAGCGCGGCATTCAGTTGATTGAGGTTAACTCCATTGTAAACGTTGGGGCGGTTTGTGGTGTTGTCGTGGGCGGTGACGGAGGGCCATAGACGTTGGGGAGAATGTGGCGCAGCCATCCTTGTCCACGAGGCAGGGGGAACGTGTTTCCGGAATTCTGGCTTTGCCTTCGGGAAAATGCGCGGTCGGCACCGGCGACTCGGGGATAGGCGGATTTCTTAACTCGGCGACCAACCCACCCCGTCCCCCGATGTGCGCTGCCATTCGAACTTACTGAGTAATTGCTGATGGGCGCACTAGCGTACGCCAGCGACGTAGCTAAATGTGGTGAACGTGCTGCAAATGTTGCAACACGCGTAAAGCGTTCTTCAGTTCGGAAACCAGAACGTCGGGTCGCTCATTCTCAAGTTGTACGCATCGAAGTCGTATCCCTTCCAGTCTTGGGTCCGCTATGGGTAGGGATGTGAACTCTTCCCACTCCTGCGGCTGCCCTGCCCCATCCATACGATTTATGAGGAAGACTTCAACTTCGAGAGCAGTCCTTCTAACCGGTGAGTCTGACATTTCAACAAGATTTTCTCCGCTGGCGATCTTGATGTAAAGGGCCGACCCCATCCTAAAGTTCTCTTGCGCCAGGTTGGCTTTCCGCAGTGGTGGGTTGAAGCAAACCTGGGAGGTGGAAAACCGAAGTGACTGCGGTTTCTGATGCACGAGTTGCGACCCGCGGACAAGAGTGCCCGCGCCGCATTAACCTTAGGGCGTCAGGTGCTTTTCGTCCCTGTGGCGGAGCCAGTCCAGGAACATCTGCTCGATCGGTTTGTCGTAGGTCATCAGGACGTGGCGAACGGTGTGTCCGCTGACGAAATGACAGACTTCTTCGGCGAGATTTTTGGTGTGGTCGCCGGCCCGCTCCATCGATTGAGTCATAAAGATGACCTGCAGGCTGGCCTGGTGCTGCACCCGCTCGGGATTTTCAATGTGCCGCATGAAGATCAGATTTCTCAAGCGGTCCATTTCGGCGTCGGCGCGCAAGACGTCGACGGCTTTGCGCACATCGCGGGTGGAGAATGCCGAGCCCACGTCGGTCAGCATCTTTTCCAGAACTGTGGCCATGTGAGTAAGGTCGCGGGTGTCCTGAGTATCGAGCCGCGGGCCGGCTGATTGGGCACTACTGCCGAAACTGAGCAGTAGATCTCCGATGCGCTCCAGCCCGATCATGAATTTCATGCAGGCCAGCAACTCGCGGGCTTCAGTCTCGCTGACCTGAGTGATCGCCCGGGTCACGCCTTCGTCGATTTCCCGGTCGAGAGCGTCGAGCTCCCGCTCGCGTTCGTGCAGGCTGTTGAGCAAGAGAGTTGATCCGGTAGCAATGCCTTCGGCGGCGGCTGAGGCGGCCTCCTTCGCCAGGCGGCAGGCTTCCACCGTGAGCTTTACCAGGTGGGTGTAGGCAGGCTCTACTTCGGATAACTTCATGCTGGCAGTGCTCATATGTACGTCCTTCCGCAGTTGCATCGCTGCAGTCAATCGTGCACGCCGGTTGACACGGATGTTCACCTTTCCAGCATAGGTTGTTTCCCGTCTTCAGATGATTAATAGCTGGTGAATTTCACACACCTTGGGTCGTGGCGATCGGCACGGAGGTGGAGGGCAAATTGAAGAAGAAGGTTGAGCCGCGTGACAACTCGCTCTCTGCGCGAATCGTGCCGCCGTGCGCCAGGACGATGTGCTTGGCAATGGCCAATCCCAAGCCGGTGCCGCCAGACTCGCGGGAGCGAGCCTTGTCGACGCGGTAGAAGCGTTCAAACAGCCGGGGCAAATGTTCGGACGGAATACCCGGTCCGAAATCGCGGACATAGAATTCGACTCCCTTGTCGCGGCAGCGCGCCCCTACCACGATGCGTCCGCCGGGCGCGCCGTATTTGACGGCATTGTCCATGAGATTGGCGAATATCTGGTGGATGGCCTCACGGTCGGCGCGGACCACTCCGGTTGCAGAATCTTCGACCGTAAGTTCGATGTCGAGCGCGCGCTCGCGAAAGCTCTGCGCCGCCTCACGCAGCAACTCGGCAGGAGAAACTTCCTGGAGGTCGAAACGCTGTTCGCCTGATTCCACCCGCGCCAGGGTTAAAAGATCTTCGGTAAGCCGCGACATGCGGACCGCGTTCTTGCGGATGATTTCCAGGAAGTCGCGGGAGTGGCCATTTTCGTCGCTGTCAAGCAGGGTTTCGGTGTAACCCTGGATGGAGGTCAGCGGCGTTCGTAGTTCGTGTGACACATTGGCAATGAAATCCCGCCGCGTCTTTTCCGCGCGTTCGGATTCGGTGAGGTCGCGCAATACTGCGACAACGGCTCCGCCCGGCATGGGTGCAGCGGTCACATCAAAGGCGCGACCCGGCAAGATTGAGGTTGCTCGCGAGATAGCGACCTTTCCGGTAGCCAGTGCCGCCCGTACCGCGCGTAGGAAGTCGGGATCGCGAACGGTCTCTTCGATATGCGCGTTCACCCTGGTATGTTGGGGAACAAGTTGATCCATCGATTTGTTGGCCCACTGCACACGCTCATCTGCGCCGACAGCGACCACCGCATCCTGCATGCTGTTAAGCAGGCTTTCCAGCTGGCGCTGGCTGTTCTGCAGAGCTTCAAAACTTTCTTCCAACTTTCTGGCGGTTTTGTCGAGTGCCGTCGCGACCCTCCCGATTTCGTCGTTGGAAGTCTCAGAGATTCTTGCGGCAAGATTTCCCGAAGCAATCTGATTGGCAAAAGAGACGATGCGCCTTAGCCGGCTAGCCGTAACTTGCGCTGCTATTCCGGCGACGATCAAAGCCAGCAAGAAAGCCGTGGTAGAAGTGACCAGCAAGGTGCGGCGGATATGGGCAATCGCGTCCTCGACCTCGGACAACGGATAGGCCATACGCACGGCGCCGCCAGGAATGGGGACTGCGATGTAGAGAAATGGAACGCCAACCGTATGACTGCGACGAGTGTCAGAACCTACGGTCCCCTTCAACGCGCTGACAAATTCAGGCCGGGTGGCATGATTTTCCATGGTCGCCGGGTCGGCTTCGGAATCAGCTAATACCTTCCCGGATTTGTCGATCACCGTGGCCCGCGCACCGGCGGATTGCGCCGCCTGATTTGTAATCTGCTGCACCGGGTGGTCATGGTTGTCCTGCACTCGGTTGGCGAACATGGCCGCCTTCTGGCGCAGGTTCTGCTCAATCTGTTGGCGAACTGAGGCTTCCCAGGCGCGGCGCACCTCGAAGTCGAGCGTCACCGTGGCCGCGGCAATCACCACGGCAAAGGCCACCAGTAGCTTGAAGAAAATGCGATTTCTCACTTCGGGGCCTCGAAACGGTAACCCGCCCCTCGCACGGTCCTCAGATAGCGGGGATTTTCCGGGTCAGGTTCAATCTTCTCGCGGATACGGCGCACATAGACGTCCACCGAGCGCGGGGTAACGTATGCCGTATCCCGCCAGACAGAATCAAGCAACTGGTCGCGGGTGAAGACTCGTCCGGCATGGCGGGCAAAATAGTCCAGGAGGCGGAATTCGGTGGCGGTCGTCGCCACAGTGGCGCCGCCTACCGTCAAAGTCATAGCGCTGGGGTCGATTTCAATCTCCCCGACCTTCAACGGGGTCGGCGACAGCGGCCGCTCAAAGCGACGCAGGACTGCTTTCACCCTGGCCACCAGCTCTCGCGGGCTGAAGGGCTTTGCAATGTAGTCGTCGGCGCCGAGTTCGAGTCCTAGAACCCGGTCAGCCTCGCTGCTTTTCGCGGTGAGAAAAATCACTGGGCTGGCTGCCAACGTCGCCGTCTGCCGGATCTGCCGGCACAACTCCAGGCCGTCTTTGCCGGGAACCATGATGTCCAAAATGAACAGCGCCGGGCGCTGGCGCTCGGATTCGACAATGACTGTGTGTCCGCTGGGAAACACTTTCACCGCAAATCCTGATCCCTCCAGATGGTGGCGCACCAGGCGCGAAATATCGGGATCGTCCTCCACAACGTAAATGCTAGGTTTCACGGGAGTATTGTAGCGACCGAAAGACAAACTAGATAGATTCAGACGATGTGCGCGGGCAGGATTTAACAGTCCTGTAACAAAGGGGGCGGATCAGAGAGAAATGATGAGATTTCCTGCACTATCGACCTGAAACTTTGCGCTGTGTGGGACCACGGTAGTTGCGCTGTATTCGGTCACGATGGCTGGGCCGCGATAATTTTTGCCGCTGGGTAACAGTTCACGATCGTAGATTGGGGTGAGGAACCTTTTGCCGTCGAGGCTGACCGAAGCCTTTTCTGCCTTCCTGGCAATCTTCCGCTGCGGCTGATTGGTCCATCGGACCGGCGGCGACTTGACCGTTGCCCGCAGCCGCAGGGTTACCAGTTCTAGTTCTCGCTTGTCGTAGCTGTAGCCATAGCGGCGCTGGTGTTCTTGCTGAAAGGATTTCAGCAGCGCGCGAGTGTAAGGGACATTTAGTTCGTATCCCTGACCGTAGTAGCGGACGTCGACCGAGCGTCGATAGTGTGGCGTACCTTCCCAGCCTTCAAGACCCAAGTCGGTGGCGGCGCGGCGTTGCAGAGCGGTGAACTCGGAGTCAAGACGCTCGCCAGGCAGCTTGTCGGACGCCCTCCACAGCACTGTTCGCGAGTAATCTTTGACTACATCGCTGACGAGAATTCCGTACGCAGAAAGCGCGCCAGGCAAAGCTGGAATGATCACGCGCGGAATTCCGAGTGCCGACGCCAGTTCACAGGCATGCAATCCGCCCGCCCCGCCAAAGGCCACCAGCGTGAAGTCGCGCGGATCGTATCCGCGTTCGATTGAAACCACGCGAATAGCTTTCTCCATGGTCGAGTTCACTACCCGCACCACGCCCGAAGCAAACTGCTCGAGGGTAAGATCACTCTTCTGTTGCTTAAGCCATTGCGCCAGGAGCTTACGGGTTCGCTCGATATCCAATGTGAACTCACCGCCGAGAAAGCGGTCGGGCCGTAAGCGTCCCAGGATTAAATTCGCGTCGGTTACGGTCGGCTGCGTGCCTCGTCCGTAACAGATCGGCCCCGGGTCAGCCCCGGCGGATTCTGGCCCTACTCGCATTGCACCGGCCGCATCGAAGCGTGCGAGCGATCCCCCGCCCGCACCTACGGTATGGATATCGAGAATCGGCACCCCAATGGGCAGCCCTGCGACCTCCGCTTGCGCCCCAGCACGAATCTCCCCATCGACCAGGGCAACATCACTGGATGTGCCGCCGATGTCGAAGGAAATAATCCGCTCGAAGCCGCTTCTCCTGGCCATGGCGGCTGCTCCCACCACGCCACCCGCCGGTCCAGAAAGTACGGTCCGCACCGGTTCACGAGCAGCGGTCTTTAGAGCGGTGATCCCTCCGCTTGACTGCATCACGAAGATTCGGCCGGCAACGCGCTGCTCCAGGCTCTCCAGGTAACGCTGAATTACCGGCTGCAGATAAGCGTTAATCACTACCGTGCTGGTGCGCTCATACTCGCGGAACTCCGGCAGGATTTCATGAGAGACGGAAAGCGGGAGGTTCAATTGTTTAAGTGCTTTCGCGACTCCCTGCTCGTGCTTCGAATTGGCGAATGAAAAAAGCAGGCAGATGGCGATGGCTTCCGCTTTGTTGCGGCGAATTTTTCTAGCAAGTGCTTTGACGTCGTTGCCGGAAAGATCCTCCACGATTTCGCCATTGCTTCCAATCCGCCCCGCCACGCCGAAGCGAAGGTCGGCGTTCACCAGTGGCTCAACCCGATCAAAGAAAAAGTCGTAGAGCTTGGGACGCGCCTGACGTCCGATTTCAATTGCATCCTCAAATCCTGCGTTAGTTACCAGCGCGACACGCGCGCCTTTGCGCTGCAACAGTGTGTTAGTGCCAACGGTGGTGCCGTGCAGCAGCGTCACCCGGCCAGTTGCGCCGCTCTTTCTCACCGCATCGGCAATGGCCCGCGAGGGATCAGCGGGAGTCGAAAACACTTTCACGATCTGCGCCGAACCCTTCTT